>ERZ780162.40-NODE-40-length-109598-cov-15.822891_pt1 | contig 109598 bp, 104 predicted proteins | sample MGYA00511474_ERZ780162 | MGnify/ENA primary metagenome ERZ780162 (study PRJEB29588, sample SAMEA2143633) | human gut metagenome | biome: human gut; feature: human-associated habitat; material: faeces | place: Denmark | collected 2008/2010 ...
ATACTGCAAGTCCCATAACTTCAATAAGGCCGATATTTTCTTTTTTAATATGATGCAAATTCGCATGAGGATGAAATACTCCCAGAGGATGCTCTTCACTTGTAATATTATTTCTGAGAACGAGGTCAATAACAAATTTTTCATCCTTTGTAAAAGCAATCGGAGTAATAGTGTTGTGAATTTCACCGTCTGTTTCGGCAAAAATGCCAACATCTGCATCCGTGTACGCTCTCCAACTCTTTAGAATATGAGAAGATAATGAAATAATGCTGTCCTTGTTTTTACCTGTCAATCTTACAACTGACATAGGCCACTTTACAATTCCGCACTCCACATCATCAAAGCCGTTAACAATAAACTTTCTTTCAACCTCTGCCCTATTAAGTGCAAAGCTGTATCTGCCACCCTGAAAATGTTCATGTGTAAGTATTGAACCGCCTACAATCGGTAAATCAGCATTCGAACCGATTATATAATGCGGAAACTGTGAAATAAAATCAAACAGTTTTCTGAATGTAGAATCATTGATTACCATTGGTGTATGCTCACCGTTAAATACAATACAATGTTCATTGTAATAAACATACGGAGAATATTGCATAAACCAGTTATCTCCGTCAATGGTGAGCGGAATAATTCTGTGATTATCTCTTGCAGGATGATTTACTCTTCCGGCATATCCTTCATTTTCCTTACAAAGCAAACATTTCGGATAGCCCGACTGTTTTTGAAGTTTTGCCGCTGCAATAGCTTTCGGATCTTTTTCAGGCTTTGAAAGATTTACAGTGATATCGATATCACCGTATTCGGTTGATGTTTTCCACTTTAAGTCTTTTTTAATACGATATCTTCTTATATAATCGGTATCGCAGCTGAATTTATAGTAGCTATCGGTTGCAAGTTTAGGAGAACAGCTATAATTCTGCCAAAATTCTCTTATTACTTCTGACGGTCGCTTAACAAGTGAAGCCATAAGTTTCACATCAAATAAGTCGCGATATGTTACTGTATTTTCGGGAATGATTCCTTTTTCGTATGCATAATCAAGAAGTCCCGACAAAATTTCTTCAAGAGTATCCTCGTTATCTGCTGTAAGGCAAGTACAACTGTCATCGGGTTCATCCATATGGAACAACGACAAAAGCCTATTTTGCGTGTAGATTATATCCTCTTTTTCAATAAGCCCTGTATTGATTCCGTATGAAACAAGTCTTAATATTAAGCCGTAAACGCTGTTCTTCATAAATACCGCCTCACTTACTATAGCCGTTGGGATGTGTTGAATGCCATTTCCACGCTGTTTTAATAATTGTTCCCAGATCATCATACTCAGGTTTCCAGCCAAGTACAGTTTTCGCCTTATCGCTTGATGCAATCAATACAGCAGGATCGCCGCTTCTTCTGCTTTCTTCAACAACCTTAATATCTTTCTGTGTAACCTCTTTTGCTTTTTCAATTACCTCACGAACAGAAAAACCTACACCGTTGCCAAGATTGAATATATCACTTTTACCGCCCTTCATAAGATATTCAACTGCAAGAATATGAGCCTGTGCAAGGTCAGTGACATGGATATAATCACGAATACACGTTCCGTCAGATGTGGGATAATCAGTACCAAAAATACTTATGTGGTCACGGGTACCCTGTGCCGCCTGAAGAATAATCGGAATAAGGTGGGTTTCAGGATTATGTGCCTCACCGATTTTTCCGCTGATATGTGCTCCGCATGCATTGAAATATCTGAGAGAAACATATCTTAAACCATGTGCTTTTTCAACCCAATAGAACATTCTCTCCATGGATTTTTTTGTTTCTCCGTAGCAGTTTGTCGGATTTGTCGGATCGGTTTCAAGAATAGGAGTTCTCTCAGGCTCACCGTATGTTGCCGCTGTTGATGAAAATACAATCTTATCAATTCCGTGAGCAACCATTGACTGAAGCAAAACCTTTGTGCCGTTGAGGTTATTATCATAATATTTGAGAGGGTTAGTCATACTTTCACCGACAAGTGAATTGGCTGCAAAATGAATTACAGCGTCAATACCTTTTTCTTTATCAAAAACGCTGTCAATTTCACTTCTGTTTCTGAGATCACCTTTATAAAATTTTGCTTTGGGATGAACCGCCTCGATATGACCTGTTTCAAGGTTATCGAATACAACAACCTCATTACCGCTTTCAATAAGTCTGTAAACTGTATGCGAACCGATATATCCGGCACCGCCTAAAACAAGAATTTTCATTTTGTCCTCCTTAATAAAAACAAAACCTACATAATTACATTACTTTTATTCCGCCGTATTTTCTCACTTTGAGAACATGGCATGAGTTTTCTCCGAAAATTTTATTTATAAATTCTTTGTAATTACCTACAAAATCATTTTTGACAAACGCCTGAATTGTACCTGCAAATCCACCGCCGTGAACACGGCACACGCCGTAATTGCGAAGAAGGCTTTCGCTGAGTGCAAGGGCTACCGAGATGTTCTGATGTTGAATATCTCTTGTTGTATATACATTCTGAAGATACTTAAACGATGAATTACCGGATTTTCTGATTGCGTCAAGGAATTCAACAAACTTACCGTTTTCAAGTGACGAAACGGCATTTTTAACATTATGCTCCTCATTAAAGAAATGAATTGCACGAAGTACCGGTCTGTCGCCAACAGCCTCACGAATTTCGTCAAGGCGAATATAAAATTCGTTTGAATCACAATCTCTCAGATAATCTTCTCCGAGAAAATTTGCAACCTTTTTCATTTCCGAGGGAATCATAGCATAATCATCTGTAAGATCAACATGATCACCCTTTGTGTCAACAATACAAAGACTGTAATCATATTTTTCAAATTCGGTAGGTACTTTCTTAACAATTGGCTTTGTCGGATCTTTAAAGTCAATGTTAACCATTCCTCCGACTGAACAAGCCATTTGATCCATAAGTCCGCACGGCTTTTTGAAAAATACATTTTCAGCATACTGAGAAATCTGAGCAATCTCAACTGAATTTATTTTCATATCATTATATAAACCGGAAATAATAGTTCCGACAACTACCTCAAAAGCTGCTGACGATGAAAGTCCTGCACCAACAAGTACATCACTTGTTGCATAAGCATTGAATCCACCAATTTTGTATCCATGATCCTTAAGTCCACGAAGAACACCTCTGATGAGGCTGACCGTTGTGCCTGCCTCATCATCATTAACTTCGAGGTCATTTATATTGAGAGTAATCATATCATAACCGTCAGAAACAAATCTTACAACATCATTGTTATTCTTGGCCGACACAGCAATAGTATCAAGATTAATGGATGTTGCAAGCACCATTCCATGCTGGTGATCTGTATGATTACCGCAAACCTCACTTCTGCCGGGAGCACTGAATATTGCTACTTTATCAGGGCAAAAAATTGTTTCATACTGCTCAATTGCATGAACATATCTTTTTTTCTGATAATCAATCATTGATGAATCTATATATATATCAGTGAAAAGATTATCAAATTCGCCGTTTGTAATTTTTTCAATTGCTGTTTTAGTATCAATCATTTTATTTACCTGCCTTTTCCGCAACTGTAGGAAGGAACATAGAAGGTTCTGTGTTACCGCTTTCATCAAGCTGTTGTGTCATATCAATCTTGCCTTCTCTTCTTGCACTGATTGTGTTTATAACCTTCTTCATCATACCGTCATTGAGTTTATATTTCTTTCTGTAAACAACATAAGCAATAAGCATACAAACCGCAGGAACAATGCACATAAGTGTACTGATTGATGCTACTGTTGCAAATGACTGTTCCTGACCCGGAATATACTGTGTGCTTCCAAGTGCCGCACCAATACCGAGTGCTGTAAGAGCTGCTGTGAATTTTACGATAAGCGTCTGGAGTGAGAATACAACGCCTTCATTTCTTGTTCCAAGCTTAAATTCACCGTAATCAACAACATCTGCAAGGAATACTGTTGCACAACCAAGTTCAAGACCTGTACCAAGTTTTACAATAACACCTGAGATTGATGTGAGCACAACATTGTGCGGAGCAAAAATACCTACGAACAAAAGCATTACAAGACCAAATGCAGGTAAAAGACACGCAAGAAGGAACGAAGTTTTTCTTGAAAGAAATTTTGTAACCTTAGGAAATACGATAAGACCTACAACCTCTGCGATTGATGCGCTGATCATAAATGATGACATCATTCCTGCGTTGCCGCAAACATATTTGAAATAATATGTAGCAACACCCATAATGCACTGAATGCCGATGTTGTAAAGGAAGATAAGAGTTACCGCCCAACGAAGTTGATCATTCTTGCCGATGATTGAGAAAATATCTTTAAACTTAACTTTCTTTTCCGGAACAGAATCATCTCTCTTCTTCGGAAGATTGATTACTGTAATACCGATTGTAAGAATAAATACAATTGCAATTATGATTGCAAATCTGTGATAACCTGCCTGATTTGTTGTGCCGCCGCTGAGAGCCTCAATAATTTGAACACCAAAGCCTGCAATAACAAGTGACTGTCCGATACTTGCAAAGATTCTCGGAAGTACCGAAACTTTTTCTCTCTCCTCAGGATTTGAAGTGAGGTTAGGAATAATTGACCAATAAGGAATATCCATAATTGTGTAAGTCATACCCCAGAGTATGTAAGCTGCTGTTGCAAATACGCAAAGTCCAACGCCATCGAGGTGGAAGTCTGTGAATAAAACAACAAATACAATTGAATTAACCAGCGTACCTATTACAAGCCATGGAATAAATTTACCCCATCTGCTGCGTGTGTTATCAACAATCATACCCATAAACAAATCATTAAAGGCATCCCATAACTTTGCAACAAAGAACATTACGCCGATAAATACCGGGTTAACCTTGATGATGTCTGTGAAATAAATCATTGAAAATGTGGCAATCATACCATAAATCATATCTTTGCCGAGGGCACCTAAAGCAAAGGTGTATTTGATTCTACCCGGGATTTTGCCATCAAGTCTTGGTTGTGATGATGTCTGTTTCATAATTTTTCCTCCTTTTAATTTTAAATGAAACGCCGTGACAACCTGCACAAAAGATTTCGTTATTATTTAATAATAATGTTTCTTTTGTTTTTATGTTAACTAAATTATATGTTTTGTTTCGTAAACTGTCAATAGTTTTTGGTAAACATTTTTTCTTTCTCTGTTTTTCACTAAACACAACTTGATTTTTTAGTAATATTTCACTATAATGGTAGTGAGGTGATTCAATTGGCTACAATCAGAGATGTTGCCAAAAAGGCAAATGTATCAGTAGCTACTGTTTCAAGAGTGCTTAATAACGACACTACCCTCAGCACCTCGCTTGAAACGAAGCAAAAAATATTTGCAGCAGCTAAAGAACTTAATTATGTAAAGAAAAAAAGGGTTATATCAGCACCTTCATGTCGCATTGGAATTCTACAATGGTTCTCTTCCAAACAGGAAATTGAAGATAATTATTACTTTTTGATGAGACAGGGTATCGAGGACTACTGTTCAAAAAATAATATAAGTATTGTACGAACATTTAAAACAGACAATGACTATCGGAATGTACTCTGTGATGTTGATGGCATAATCTGCCTCGGAAAGTTTAGTAAACAAGAAATAAAATTACTGCATTCATTGAATAATAAAATTGTTTTTCTTGATATGACCGTTGAGAATATTGAAATCACATCTGTATCGCTCGACTTTCGTCAGGCAGTGTCCGATGCAATTAAATATCTATATGATTTAGGCCATAGAACAGTTGGCTTTATCGGAGGCATTGAACAGCTTGAGGACGGAACGATATTTCCTGATAAACGACTCAACACTTTCACAGACATTTGCGATGAATTGAACATTAAATATGATGGGTTTATTATGCAGGACAAATTTTCAACATCATCCGGTTATAAAATGATGTCAGAAATGATCAGCAAAGGGAATCTCCCCACAGCTATTTTTGCGGCAAGTGATCATATTGCAATCGGTGCAATGAGAGCTCTGCAAGAAAACGGTTACAAAATTCCTGAGGATATTTCTGTTATGGGATTTGATAACACGGAGCTTTCGGGATATACAAACCCTCCGCTTACTACGGTAAACGCACCTGTATATGCAATGGGCATTTACGGCATTAGATTTATTTTGAATCTGATGAAACCTAAAAGCACCGATTATTATTCTCCTATGCGTGTCTATCTGCCTTGTCCAATAAAAGTTCGCAACTCATGTACAAAACCTAAAAGTTTATAATTATTATCGTTATCATACGATTGTATGCTATAATAAATTATAATTATAACTCCACAAATGATAGATTAAGCCGGAGAATTATAATTCCGTTAATGAATTATAATAACTAAAAATTCATTTTGCACCCCTGGTTTGCAGTTCAAAAAGAAAAACGGCTCCCCGGTTTAGCTGCCCATGCCATCCACCCAATCAGCACCGGCAAGCTCTAAGGCTTCAACAACAAGATCAAGGTCGCTAAACGAATCGGCTACGGTTACCGTGACGATGACTTCTTTACCTTGATTCGCTATCTTTCTATTCCTTCTGTCCGTTCCCCATCCCACAAAAAATCATGATGAACCAAATTTAAGGAGCTGTGAAGAAATGAAGTTTAAGACTTCGTTCTTCGCAGCTCCTTTGTTTTTTGCGAAATAATAATGCAATTGTAAAAAAGCATACTTCCCCCGAATATTGTTCAAAGCGAGCATTTGTTTCGCCGTACTCGATTAGCCCCAACATAACCGTTGAAAAATCGGGCAACAGAAATTTTGCATTTAACAAATCTATTGCCCGACCTGAATTTTAAATTTTAAACTGTCAATTTTTATTTTGCTAAAAGCTTAAATCCCATAATAACAACACCTAACACCACGAGGACAATGCCTGTTGCACGGTTCAGGGTTTTGGGCTTAGCTTTGTTTGCAAAGACGGCGGCAATTCTCGCCCATATAAGGGTGAACGCTATGCAAAGAATGAACACAAACCAATCGGGTGTGCCACCAATCATAAAGTGCGAAGCTGCTCCTGTCAGGGCGGTGAATGTCATAATGAATACGCTTGTGCCGACAGCGGTTTTCAATTCATAGTTCAGCACGGTCGTCAAAATCAAAAGCATCATCATTCCTCCGCCCGCACCTATAAATCCGCAGATAAAGCCGATTAACATTCCGCAGATTACAGACTGGATTGCCCTCTTTTTTGCCGACACACCGAGCATAGCTTCTTTAGTTGTCATAACGGGACGGATGATAAATTTTATGCCGAGCAAAAATGTCATAAACACGGAAAATCCGCCCATTGTAGCTGATGGAACAATGCTTGCAACATAACTGCCGACAATCGTAAACGCAAGCACACTCGCCATCATAATCAAACCGTTTCTGACATCGAGATTTTTATTTTTATGGTATGTATAAGCCGAAACTGCACTCGCCAAAACATCGGACGAAAGTGCGATTCCGACTGCCATATACGGATCCATATTAAGAAAAGTTATGAGCATCGGACTTATTACAGCCGCCGCACTCATTCCTGCAAAACCTGTTCCGAGACCTGCGCCCATTCCTGCAAAAAATGTAACTAAAATTGTAATAAATATATCCATTTAATTTCCTCCATAGAACAATGTAACTAAATTAAGATTATTTTAATTTTGCCGTTTCATAAACAAAAGCCGTGAAATCAGCATTATTACCGCCGTTCCGACAAGTATCTGCAACGGGTACAAAAGTACGCTTTCACTCGGAATAATCATACCCAAAATTGTCAATGCTCCGGCAGGCGGAATATACATTTTTGTGCAGTAAACAATTACAAACATTATCGCCGTGGCTGTCAATGCGGCAACTGTCAACGGCAATCCAAGAGTCATATTCAGCACATATCTTGAAACCGCACCGACAAATGCACAGACTGTTATCACCAAAACCGTCTTTACCAGCTTGTTGCGAGCCTTATTTTTCGGACGGGAAAATTCCGTAAACGCCACAAGCAACGGCGGTGCAATTGCAAATTTAAAGCCCGACCAAATTGCGAAGAATCCCACAACGGCAACACAGATTGTTCTTACGGCTGTGTCAATCACATCGCTCTTTGCATGCAGGTTTACCGACTGAAAATCCTCTTTATCTCTTATTTTAACTTTCAAAAGGAATCTGCGGAATAATACAACCGCAATTGTCAGCAAAAATGCGGCAATCGGGTATATAAAGCTCTCGGTCTGCATCATAACGGGCAACACAATTGCCGAAATCATCGGTGCAAATGTTGTTCCCGAAAACATAAAGAGAATTTGTGCAAATACAAATGCAATCAATATTTCAAGATAAAGCCCGACTTTTATGTATCGGACTGTCAGCACACCCGCAACAGCGCAAATCGCAATTAACGCAATCATTCGGCTGTCATTGACTTTCCAACCTTGCTTTTGTGTAACCATATAACCAATTGCAAGTGCCGTTATTTCAGGAAAGATTATCTCCCCCTCACCCAATATTTCCGCAACAAAAGTCATTATACCGACAAGTATAAGCGTTAATACATACGGTAATGCGTTTTTAAGTGCTTTTGTAAAATTCAGTTTCCCCATTCTTTATACTTCTACCCACTTTTCAATTCAAACTAACAGCACTATTGTATCATAAATCTGTCAGCATTAACAGACAAAATTTATTCACAGATTTTTCCTTTAACAGCGTATCTGTCATTATGCGTGGATATGCAGGTCTTGCAAAAGACGCTGTACATATTGGAGGTTCAGTATATAATTAAAACGACGCAGAAATTAGCGGCATTTTTTAAGTCACCTACGGTTTAGGTATCAAAATATAAATATTTGTACAGCAAAGCCTCCTGCAACTGTTTAAATTTTACACATTACAGGATAATGGGTGTTGCACAATAACACTTGATATTATTCCCACTCCTAAGTGCAAAACAGATATTAACTGATTTCGCTTAGGAGTTTTGACTTAATTTAATATAAAATGATACATATTATCTTAATTCTATAAGGTATATTGACTTCTGCTATCAAATAGCTATCACTTGAGTGCTATCAGATATGATACTTATTCTTCCTTAATTCAAACGCTGACTCACCACCCTCTAAAATATCACAGATATGTTGTTGTATTCCTCGAGAATTTAAAATACCTTGTTCAATAGTTCCGTCATCAGTATACACAGGCATATTATTCTCTATAGCACCTGACCTGTATTCAAATCTAAATTTTTTATTTGGAACATTACTTCCTTGCTGATTAGCTACAATTACTTCTTCAGCATCTGCTCCAAGAACTACATTTGCATTATGTGTAACAATTATAATTTGTCTATCTTTTTTCTTCTTTTTGATGAATGGAATTAAGTCTTTGAAAACAGATCGATTGTCCAGATCATCCTCTGGTTGATCTATAAGAATAGGACATTTACTGTCTGCTAAGTCTATTAACAACTTTAACAAAACCAGAGCTTTTTTACCGGGGGACATAACATCAATGGTATCATTATCCATTTGAACATTATACTTAATCTCAAACCAATCATCACAAATATCTCTAATTACACTTTCCTTATTGTTGCCCTTTTTAGGTTGTAGCTGATCATTAAGAATTTTACAAATAATATCTTTTAAAAAGTCCTGCGAATACTGAGCCTCAGTAAACTCATCGATTGATATCGTTTCTTTAAAGATTATAGAGCGATTATCTAAAAGTCTTGAAATTTTATCCGAAAACGCTTCTTTTTTGAAAGGCACACATACAGAAAACTCCAAATCGCTACTTCTGAACTCAGGCTTCGAATTAACTGTTTCAGCATACTCTGTATGGAATTTTTTGAATTTTTCTATACACAAAGAAATATCATTAATATATTTATTTTCTTTTTCAACAAGACTTTTTTCTTTTTCCTCTAACATTTTCAGATTTTTTAACTTATCATTTTCTTGTTGAATATTGTTTGATATTTCTGTAATCACTTTATTATCTTGAATTTTAGATTTCAAGCTATCTCGTATTTCAAATAGTTCGTTTTGTCGATTTTCTTTTTCATTTAATCCAGTAGATATGTTGGTTAGTATAGTGTGTTTACTGCTTTCCCAAATAGCATCTGCAGCTTCTACTGCTTTGTTCATTGTTATATCTATCAGATTTTGAGTATCACTTGAAAAAGAATAATTGAGTTTTCTTTTTTCCACCAATGAATCTATTTCTTCTAAAAAAGCAAGGTCTTTTTGCAATAATAAGATTTGTTCTTTGAGTGTACTTATTTCAGAAACAGTTTTTTCATATAAATCCAAATCATATTTAGATAAATCAAGTTCATTTGACAATATATCTTTTCGAGAAGATAGTTTTTCTATTTGAGCCTCGATACCTTCTTGATCACCTATTTCTTTTTTGTCCCCTCTTACGCTATTTATTTCTTTGTGATTTTCAATTAATCCAAGAATACTCATATTCAATGTAGACTTATAGTCTTTTATTGACTGCAACATAGAAGTATAAGTTGACTTAGCTTCAGCGTCAATCCAAACAATATCTTGAATTATTCTATCGATTTCTGTGGTGGATTCTTTTGCGTCACTTAATCTATTTAAATATGTTTGAGGAATATATACAATCTTGCGAGATTCGTCTTTTTTTCCATCTTTCCAAGTTACAGAAATGTTTTGAATATTCTTATTAATAGAAGAGGACTTCTCTTCTTTTTCCTTAACCTGCAATGGGTCTATTGCGTTAGCTAAATTATGTAATAGTATGGATTTACCTGTTGATTTGCCGCCAATGATACAGGTTAAATTTTCATTAAAATTGATAGGTGCGTCCTGAAAATCTTCATCAATGAATTCTACTTTATCGATAACATAATACTCAGCTTTATAGTCAGGTAATGTCTGAGAAATTTTAACTCGCTCTTCAGGTTCATAAAGGATCTGCTTTAGACCATTAAATGTTGGATCTGCTTTTATCCAGCAATATTTTTGCTGGTCTGGTTCAAATATTTCTTCATTTTTGTGAGCATCACTTCCGTGTACGCAAGGTTTTAGTGAACCACACTCTTTTACTACTGCTTCAACAGAGCAATTGGATTTCTTTCCTAAAAAGTATTTAATGTCAGAAGGAGTAGCTGAAAAAATACCATCGACAAATTTATATATTGATTGTCTAAACGCTTTTAGTTGGCTATCGCCTTGAAAACCATCTAAGTAATCCGAATGATTTACTGCACCACTTACGCCGTCTGTGGAACTATTAGAAACAAAAATAATAGTGTTATCACGCAGTTCTCTGTCATTCAAAAAGACTTCCTGTATCTTGTCAAAAGATGGAACAAATTGTTCTATTCCTTTTTTATATGCTGCTGAATCTTCTAAAGTTGAATCTATGGTTTTTCCTAATCTAATTAGTTCAGAGTGAGATGCCGAAAAAGTAGTTGAACTATATCTGAAATTTATCTTTGAGAAAAACCTGCTCTCAATAGAGCTTATAATATCAGGGTTAAATATAAAGTGAATATTAATAGGGGAATCATTGGCTATTGGCTGAATTCTCATTTCAACATTTGGCAATACAAGTTTAACACTTGTGGGTAATTTGTTATCTGCTATAACTTTCTTATAATTATCAATAGACAAATAATCTGTTATCGCTATAACTGCTACTGCTTTTAGTGGATCATCTCCACTACCAATATATGTACTAATATCTTGATAGTATTTTTCCCATTTTTCTTCAGAAGAAGAACCAGTAAAATTATCATTTTTTTGAGTATCTGGCGTATGAATATGTAATTCCCATCTTCTCCATTCAGATCCTTTTGTAGATTCCATTCTTTTTGTCCTCTTTAAACAATCTTAAAATATCTTCTGTTATTTGGCATTAAACCCCTTATAACTTCCAAACCCCAGCATATAAGCAGCCATCGCAATTGCCAAATCTTCCGATTCAACATTCTGTTCGCTCGCCATAGCTCTCAGCTCGTCAATAACTGTATCGTGTGGCACAATCGTACCTTCTAACTCTTTAACTGCCTTTTCAATAACGGACGGCAATATCATACACATCTGATAAAAAGCATCGTCCTGTCCTGTTACTAAGGCGTAGAATTGATCAAGACTTACCCTGCGGATAAGTTTATGACCAACCTTTTTCTTATCAACAGTTGTTTCCCATTTGATATTCTGTGAGCGCTGTGCAATCGCTTCAACCAAAAAACAAGCACAGTCATCGTCATTTAGCAATTGATTCTGCATTTTGATAAAGGTTTTACCCGCCGAAGCTGAATTCATTGTATTATGTTTGTTTTTCATTTCAACATAAACGGTATGTACATTCCCTGCGTCAGGAATAGGAATGCCGTCAGCGTTCTCATAAATCACATCCCAACCGCCTTCTTCACCATTGGGTGGAACGTGACAATTTTTAATGTATTGGAAAATACGTTGATGAAAATATCCAATATCGTTGTTGTTAGACTTGTCCCTTTGACGGAAAATTTCGTTACTTACAATTTCTTCCCAAGAAGATTGATATACTGTCTTGTCAAAAATCAATTTGATCGGATCAATGATATTTTTATTAAAGCGCTTTAAATCAAATGATTCAAGCTTCTCCCCGTATTTTTCAATCGTTGCTTTGACGTGATTTGAAAAATCTTCTTCGCTTATAAAAGTTAAATTCCACATCATAAACTCTCCAATGCTTCTCTTATTTTTACTGCAATTTCATACGCTAAATTAACCGGTACAGCGTTTCCTACCTGTTTATATTGCTGTCCTACACTTCCACAGAATTGCCAATCATCAGGAAAACTCTGACACCTTGCGTTTTCTCGGATTGTAAATGGACGAGGCTCCAATGGATGACAGCGATCAGTCTGCTTTTGGCTTGGAGAAGTTAGAACAGTTAGTGAAGGTTCATCTAAACTCAACCTTCTTAAAATACCTGTTCTGCCGCCTTCCATATACCAACAGCTTTTCATATATTCTTTTGCAATATCTTCGGGAATATCTCTCCAATAGCCACCCGGGGGAACAAGTTCAAATATTTTGCGTTTATGATCGGAATATTGTGAACCTTCACTTTGTGGACAATCCAAAAGAATATCTCTCAGTACTGGTTTATACTTATGAGGAGCAGGAAAATCAAACTTAATTTTTGGGACTAAATCATTTCTAATTCCAATCGTAATTAAGCGTTCTCTTTTTTGAGCAACTCCGTAATCCCAAGCGTTTAAGACTTGTTTTTGTATGGTGTATCCTTCACTCTCAAATATATCTGTAATTGTTTTGTAAGTGCGCCCTTTATCGTGTGTCAACAGACCTCGCACATTTTCGAACAAAAACATTTTTGGCTGGAGCTGTTCCAAAAATTTTGCGTAATGATAAAACAATGTACCTCGTGCATCTTCCAAACCTAATCTCTTTCCAGCATAGGAAAATGCTTGACAAGGCGCACCACCTGATAATAAATCAAGCTCTCCTTTTTTTATATTAAAATACTCTTCCAAATCTAAGCAAGAAATATTGGCAATATCATCGTTGATAACTCGCCAATTCGGACGATTACATTTTAATGTATCTGACGCAGCTTTATCAAATTCTATTAAACCAATTGTATCAAATCCAGCTTCCTCAATTCCTAAAGCAAGTCCACCAGCGCCTGCAAACAATTCAATAGTCATTGGCTTTTTCTCAACAACCTCTGTCGGCTCTTGAACAAACTCTACTACATCACCAATATTACAATTTAAAACTGCACATATTTTCTCTATACTTTCAAATGATACTGTTTCATTTTTGCCCATTCGAGCCATCACATTAAAGCTAATACCGGCAGCTTCTTTCAATTCAGTACGATTCATATTTTTGTCTATCAGTAGCTTCCAAAGATTATTATAACAAACAGCCACCGTTAATACCTCCGCTATAAATATGGTCTAAAATACAATAATGGTTTGTTATATTATAGCTTATTTTGTTGCAAAAATCAAGCTATCTCACGATTCCGTTAGAAATTCTTTTTTACTAACACAAACTGCAATTTACTCGATTGTTACCACTAATCATAAAAAAATCGGGTGCAGCCATTTAGCTGCACCCGAAACTTTTACGCATAAATCACTTCTGTATTCACAATCTCCGTTGCACGATTACGGATATTGTTCATCTTCTGCACCCACAACATTTGATTTTCAGCTTTGAGGTTTTCCGTTACATTTTCTTTTTCCGCCAGTTGTTTTACCAGCCGAGAAAACATTTTCTCTGCCTGCTCATCAACATCGGCAAGGTAACTGTTCAGCTTTCCGCTTGTCAGCAAGTTCATATAGAATACCTTATGATATTGTTTAAGATACCTTGCGTGTCGCTGCCCCCACACGCCTACTAGTTTCTGTTCTTCTTCGGGAAGTGATAGGCAAGGGAGATAATAATCTCCCTGCTGTACATAAGTCCCGCCCGTTTCTTCAAAAATTGTCTTTGTCATTTTGTTTTCCTACCTTTCATAATTTTTATTTTTTGAGTGTTTTCCACGCTCTTGTGACTGTGTTTTCAGTGCAGGAATTGGCTCATAATAAATGCTTTTTTCCTGTTTTTTGAACCTCTCAAGGATACCGTCAATAAATTCTTTGACCACTTTAGGCGCCGCTTTTAACGCTTCCAGATACGGTCTGCACTTTTCCGTCAGCTCAGATAAAGCTGTTTTTAGCCGTGAAACTTCCGACTGTAATGACCATATCTGTCTCGTGAGATACCGATTTTCTTCCTGCAATTTCTTTGCTTCAGACACTGCTGAGTAGCTTTGTTTTGCAAGGGTTGTCAGCTTCTCGTAGTCATCAGCCGACACGGTATATTTGCCCGTAAAAGACTTTTTGCCTGAGTTGTCAATCTCATTGAAGGTCATAAAAGCATTGTGATTATCGTTATAGCAGACAGTCTCAGCGGCAATTTTTTCTTGAAGATTTAATAGTTTCTCTTTGTCTTTCTTAATTTTAAATTCAAGCGAAACTAAGTTTTCGGTGGTACTCCCACGCTCTCCACGGCTGAATCCGTTAAAGCCTGCTTCCTGCATATGCTCATAAAATTTGTCCTGCAATATGCTGTAGGAAGCGTGATAGACCTGCTTTCCTTTGCTGTTGAGAATAGGATTTCCGTTTTCATCAAGAGCCTTTTCGGACTTCCATTTCTTTGAATGGCTCACTTGATGAATGACCTCTTTTACCTTTCCTACCAGTTCAGGATCTTTACATCGTTTCGTCCATCGCACCTCTTTGTCTACCACCGGCAGCGCCATAATATGCAGATGATAGTGATAAATCGGTCTGCCGTACTTCTCAGTCATTGCTGTATTCAGTTCGTCAGCGTGCATTACAGCAGATACAATATTATCTTTGCCGTAGAGCTTTTCTGCAAAATGGAAAGCTTCTTCATAGAACCGGCAGGCATATTCATAGCCGCCGTTCTGTTCAAAATAATCTGTATTTACATCCATAATCATCTCGTCAAAAACGGTCGCATCAGGTTTTAATCCTTTCAGAGATACCATTCCTGCGGCAATCATTTTGTCAAGATGTTCGTTATATGTCAGCTCTCCGCAGCTCTTAAAACTCACATTCATTGGCTTACGTGAGAGGTCAACATTCATATTTTCATAGCTGTCATTTTTACGTTCAATGTGTCGCTCGAACTTGCCAACCGTCGCTCTTGTACGGGTTTCAATACGGGCGACACTGAAGTTTTGTTTTGCCATTTTCTCACTCCTTTCCGCAGGTGAATTTTCGGGGAGCCGCAGTTACGCACCTTTTTCAAAGTGCGTAACCCACTATGACACTTTCAGCACTTCGGCTGCAAAGATGTCGTGGGCTCTCCGAGGGGCAAAGAACACCTTTGAAAAGGTGCTCTCTGCACTCTCCACCAAACTTTATTACTTCCCGAAAAAGGAAGATTGCAAGGTTGCAGATGTGCCTGCCTTTGCAATGTTGCAACCTTGAAAAACTTCACTATGTTTTTTCGGGAAGCTGCCAGTACCACTGACTGCCCTCTTTAACCGATTGGACATTCAGTGCTTTCTTTGCTTCATCCAGCACACGCTTTGAAATTCCCATCGCCTGTGCTTTTTTCACCAATTCTTTCTGCGGGTATTTGCCCTTTGAAAGATATTCGAGTATTAAGTTTTCAGCCTGTTCGGATTTCTTCTCTTTCGGAATACCGCTTAATAGATCATCAACTGAGATATCGTAATGTCCGAGCCAGCTGAATCCGTTTTCCTTGTCCAGTTCAAAGGCGATTGCTTCACCTTCGGGTGCAAGGGAAGACTTGTCCTGCACCATCACTCTGATCTGCGGATTGTCTTTTATCCTGCCGACAATCAAAACGCTCCTTGCCGAAGCCTGAAAGTCAATGGAGCCAAGTCCACGGTAGGAAGATTTGTTTCCGCTGCCTTTGTTCATATGACCGATAAGCAAAACTGCACAGTCATATTTTTCTGCGATTCGTCCCAGCTGTGCCATCACATTGCGGACTTCATTAGCGTTGTTCATATTGATATTCGCACCGACATAGGCTTGTATCGGATCAAGAATTACAACTCTTGCACCGACATCTATAATTGCTTTTTCAATGCGTTCATCCAGCATACTGAGTGCGGCTTCCGATTCGTCTATGACTTTAATTTGAGTACAGTCTGCCTCAGCCGCTTCCAACCTCGGCTTGATGGTATCTTCCAGTCCGTCCTCGGCAGTTTGATAGATAATCTTAACAGGCTCACGCTCGGTATCGTCATAGGGCAGTGCTTCTCCTTTTGAGAGAAGCGCCGCCAGCCTTAACGCCAAAGTTGTTTTACCCTCGCCGGGATCGCCTTGAATGATTGTGATTTTTCCGTATGGGATATATGGATACCAGAGCCAGTTCACTTCTTTGCTTTGTACTTCATCCATACTGATAATTTTAAGTTCTGCCATTCATACCACCGCCCTTCAAAATAAAAGTGTTGATTTTCAAGTGATATGCGGCTATACTATTAACAGATACATTGAGTGACTGCCTTCCATCTGCGCCAACAGATGATGTTCGGGCGGTCATTTCTTTTTTATGATTCATTTGCGTTCTCTCCTTTCAAGCCGATAAGTGTTACCGACACAAGCTCGATAATATCAAGCAGTTCATCCGACACTTCATCGGCTTTGTTGATTCGTTTCAACTCCGACAGAATTTCTGCCATTTCATTTTTCAGTGCTTTGTGAACTCTTGGGTTGCCCTGCACCACTACATCACGGTTCATACATTTACGGTAGCAGTATTCCTGCTTCGGCAGTCCTGACAAAGCGACCGCTTTATTCAGCGCCTCGTTTTCTTCTGGTGAAACTCTGAACCCCACTGTAATGCTTCTGAATCTGTTTTTCCTGTCTACATTTTTTGCTGACATTTTATTTTTCTCCTTTCCATATTTCATCAAGTGTATTGACCATTTCATTTTGTTTTGACGGATACAAATGTGCGTATCGGTAAGTGATGTCAATGCTCTCGTGTCCCACACGGTCTGCGATCGCAACCGCTTGATAGCCTTGATCTATCAAAAGCGAAACGTGCGAGTGTCTCAGATCGTGTATACGGATACGCTTAACACCTGCCGCTTCTGAACCTCTCGTCATTTCGTGGTGCAGATAGCTTTTTGAAATGGGGAATATGCGGTCATTTTCACCAGCTGAATAAAACATTGTGATATATTCCTGCATTTCCTCGCACAAGAAGTTCGGCATTTTAATGGTGCGGTTGCTTTTTGCTGTCTTTGGCGGAGTGATAACATCCTCACCGTGCAACCTTTGATAGGACTTGTTGATTGTTACTGTCTTGTTTTTAAAATCAAAGTCACCTGCCGTTAATGCTAACAGCTCGCCCTCACGGATACCACACCAGTAAAGCATTTGAAAAGCGTAATAGGAAACAGGCTTGTCCATCATTTCGTTTGAAAACTTTGTGTATTCCTCGACAGTCCAAAAATCCATTTCCTTGCGTTCCTCTTTTCCCATATTGCCTACCGTTGCGGCTGGATTGAGTTTCAGACCGTAAATTCTGATTGCGTGATTGAAAAGTGCACTCAGCTGGTTATGAATAGTTTTCAGATAGCCTTGAGAAAGATTTTTGCCGCTTGAGTTTGTTTCTTTTCGGATTTCATTCTGCCAGGTAATCACATCTTTTGCCGTGATGTCGCACAGGCGCTTCTGATCAAAGTACGGCAGAATTTTGGTTTTAATAATATGCTCTTTGGTAAGCCAAGTGTTCTCTTTCAGCTTTGGTCTGACATCCTTTTCATACAGCTCCGCAAAAGTCTTAAATGGCATTGTAACATCCGCTTTCTTTTCTGTCAGAAAGGCTCGTTCCCACTCCTGAGCCTCACGCTTTGTGGCAAAACCTCGCTTAAGCTTTTGCTGTCGCTCTCCTTTCCAGTCCGTGTATCGAAACTGTACATACCAAGTTCCGTTTTTCTCGTTTTTAAATGCTGCCATTGTCCTGACCCCTTTCTGTGGTTGTTTTTGTGGAATAGAATTTTTCGTGGAAGAACTTTCTGTCGATTCTTCCTGCAATAGTGATACAACCCGTCGCTTTCAGCTCTTTGTTCAGCTGACGGATAAGTTTGTAAGCGTAAGGAACCGAAACGCCCATTTCTTCGGCGACTTCTTCCACACGCATAAACATTTTGTTTGACATATTTTTTCTCCTTTCGTTTTTTCAATATTAGTTTTATTTTGTGTCGGAATACTTTCTGACCGCCTTCCGATTTGCCCGGGCAGATACGCCATTACCGTGGTGTACGACGGTTATTCAATTTGTGCATACTTAACGCTATTAGTTTAAGTATGTATCATTATTATACTAAGCAAATTCCGTAAAGTCAAGTGGTTTTTGAGAAAATATTAAATTTATTTGTTTCAGTTATCTTGACACGAACTAAGCGTATCTGTATAATATATATTATCAATAGATCGTTAGGAGGAAGTACGATGGCAATCGGCGAAAGAATCCGTTTCTTTAGAAATTTAAAAGGTATGACACAAAAATATCTTGGTATTCAGGTGGGTTTTCCTGAAAAAACAGCGGATATTCGTATGGCGCAATATGAAAGCGGCTCAAGGACGCCAAAAGCAGATTTAACAAATACACTTGCGAATGTATTTGAAGTATCACCGCAGGCTTTAACCGTTCCTGATATTGACAGCTACAACGGTCTTATGCACACCTTATTTACCCTTGAAGATTTATACGGTCTTAAAATTACTGAGCTTGACGGAGAAGTGTGTCTGCATTTGGACAAGGGAATGGGCACAAATTACATAACAATGTTTGAGATGTTTTCTGCGTGGAAAGAACAAGCCGAGAAATACAAAAACGGTGAAATTACAAAAGAGGAATACGACCATTGGCGTTATAACTATCCGCAGAAATAAAGTCAACACAAACAGGCATAGAAAAAAGGCATTACCGACTGCAAAAGTCAGTAATGCCTTTTAAATTTAAGATATTATGTTTTACCTGCAAGCCACTTGAAATTCAAGAATAATCTTAAATTTCAGCCTGCTATCATTTTGCTATCAAATAGTCTTTTAAAGCCTCACAAACCCGCATAAACACTGGGGTTGTTGAGTTCATTGTATTATTCCCACTCTACTGTTCCGGGGGGTTTACTTGTTATATCATAGACTACTCTGTTGACATGTTCAACTTCGTTGATGATGCGGTTGGAGACTCTGCCTAGGATTTCGTAGGGGATTTTTGCCCAGTCGGCTGTCATAAAATCATCGGTTGTAACGGCACGGAGGGCGATGAGTTCGTCATATGTTCTTGCGTCACCCATAACGCCTACGGTTTTAACACCCGGGAGGACTGCGAAGAACTGGCTCATCTTATCTGCGTAACCGCACTTATCCATTTCATCACGAAGAATTGCATCGGCTTCCTGAAGAATACGAACCTTTTCGGCTGTAACTTCTCCGATTACTCGCACACCGAGTCCCGGACCCGGGAATGGCTGACGCCATACGAGGTCGTGCGGAAGTCCAAGCTTCTCACCTACTACTCTTACCTCATCCTTGAAGAGGTCTTTAAGCGGTTCAATTACACCTGCAAAGTCGATATCTTCGGGGATACCAACCTGATTGTGGTGTGTTTTGATTTTTGCGGCATCGCCTTTACCGCTTTCGATACGGTCGGGATAAATTGTACCCTGTGCAAAGTAACCCTCGCCGTAGCTTTCACGGATTTTGTTCCAGAACACCTTATAAAATTCTGTGCCGATGATGTGGCGCTTTTCTTCGGGTTCTTCAACACCTTTAAGCTTTGCAAGAAACTCTTCCTGACAATTAATGCGGACAAAGTTCATATCAAAAAGCTTTGTAAAGGTCTGCTCTACAAAGTCGCCCTCGTCTTTTCTCATAAGTCCCTGATCCACGAAAACGCAGGTAAGTTGTTTACCGACTGCCTTACTGATAAGTGCTGCGGCAACGGATGAATCTACACCGCCCGAAAGTCCGAGAACTACACCCTTGTCACCAATCTGCTCTTTAAGCTGTGCAACAGTTGTGTCAATGAAGCTTTCCATTTTCCACTCACCCTTACATTCGCAAACATCATAAAGGAATGAACGGAGCATATCTTTACCGTTTTCTGTATGGTTAACTTCGGGATGGAACTGAACACCGTAAAACTTTTTTTCAGGACATGACATTGCGGCTACGGGACATACATCCGTTGTAGCTGTAATGCTGAATCCTTTGGGAGCTTCATTGATATAGTCACGGTGACTCATCCATGAAATTCCTTCACTCTTTACGGATTTAAAGAGTATATCATTGTTATTATATCTTGTAACTGTCTTGCCGTACTCACTTGATGAATTGTCTGTAGCCGAAACAACATTGCCTCCGAGCGTGTATGCCATAAGCTGACAACCGTAGCAAATGCCGAGAATCGGGATTCCGAGTTCAAAAATTTCAGGAGTATAGTGCGGTGATGACTCGTCATAAACGCTGTTAGGACCGCCTGTGAAGATAATACCTTTTGGGTTAATGTCTTTGATTTTCTGAATATCAACGGTATAAGGAAGAATTTCGCAATACACATTGCACTCACGAACTCTTCTTGCAATCAGCTGATTGTACTGACCGCCGAAATCAAGAACAATGACAGTTTCTTTTGTAGCATTGCTCATAGTAAAATTCCTTTCAAATTTAAAGAATACCGCACAGAGTTTGTGCGGTATTCAATTAATATTTTAATTATCTGTAAATAATATCGTTTCTGGAAGGACCGTTTGAAACCATTGTAATCGGCACACCGATAGCCTTTTCGGCAAATTCAATGTATTCACGGCATTCCTTAGGAAGCTTGTCATATTCTGTAATACCTGAAATTGAACACTTCCAGCCCTTGAGCTTTTTGAGGATTGGTTTGCATCTTTTAAGCTTTGTTGTTGACGGGAAGTAGTCAATTTCCTTGCCGTCAAGCTCATAACCCACACAAACAGGGATTTCATCAAGATATCCGAGAACATCAAGAACCGTGAACGCAACCTGTGTTGCACCCTGAACCATACAACCGTAGCGTGTTGCAACGAGGTCAAGCCAACCCATTCTTCTCGGTCTGCCTGTTGTTGCACCAAATTCTCCGCCGTCACCGCCTCTTCTGCGGAGTTCGTCAGCCTCATCGCCGAAGATTTCAGAAACAAATTCACCTGCGCCTACCGCACTTGAATAAGCCTTGACAACTGTGATGATTTCTTTGATTTCATACGGAGGAATACCTGCGCCTACAGCACCGTAACCTGCGATTGTATTGGATGAAGTAACCATAGGATAAATGCCGAAGTCAGTATCCTTGAGTGAACCAAGCTGTCCTTCAAGAAGAATATTCTTTCCGTCTTTGAGCGCATTATGAACAAAAGTGAATGCGTCACCGACATAAGGAGCAAGAAGTTCCTTATATTCCATTAGCTTGTCAAAAACTTCCTGTTCTGTGATTTCGGGCTTGTTGTAGAGGTTTTTCAGAGTTGCATTCTTGATTTCAAGAGCGTGTCTGATTTTCTCTCTGAGTGAATCGGGATCATCATAAAGTTCATTAATCTGGAAACCGATTTTTGAATACTTGTCAGAATAGAACGGAGCGATACCGCTCTTTGTTGAACCGAAAGAATTTTTGCCGAGACGCTCTTCCTCATAGCAGTCAAATGCTACATGGTAAGGCATAACAATTTGTGCTCTGTCAGAAATAATAATGTTTGGCTCAGGAACTCCGCGATCTTTGAGGTGAGCCATTTCCTTAACGAAGTTTTCAACGCTGAAAGCAACACCGTTGCCGATTATATTGGTGATATTCTGATGAAAAACACCCGAAGGAAGCTGGTGAAGAGCAAATTTTCCGTAATCGTTGACAATTGTATGTCCTGCGTTTGCACCGCCTTGAAAACGAATTACGATGTCGCTGTCGTTTGCAAGAACATCGGTAATTTTACCCTTGCCCTCGTCGCCCCAGTTGGCACCTACAATTGCTTTTACCATTTTACAAAACTCCTTTTTACAGACGCATGGTCTGCTATAAATAAAATATATACTTGAACCAAAGGTTCGATTAAATCAGTTTAATTAAACATTGATTTCAGGCTTGTCAGACTCAACATCTGCGTACTTTTCAAGAACAGGCTTGATGCACTCGTTGAGGAAGTCCTCTGTCTGCTCTTTTGCTCTGCCTGTGTAGTTTTCCGGCTTGAGAATCTTTTCAAGCTCTTCAAGAGTAACGCCGAATGCCTCATCTGCGGCAATTCTCTCGAGAAGGTCATTCTCGCCGCCTTCAACCTTAACTACTCTTGACGCAGCCATTGAATGCTCACGGATTTTCTCGTGAAGCTGCTGTCTGTCAGCACCACGCTTTTTAACTGCATCCATCATAATATTCTCTGTTGCCATGAACGGAAGTTCTTTTCTGAGTCTTTGTTCAATTACCTTTGGATAAACGACAAGACCGTCTGCAACATTTGCATAAAGTGAAAGGATGCCGTCAACTGCGAGGAATGCCTCCGGAACACTGAGACGCTTGTTGGCTGAGTCATCAAGTGTTCTTTCAAACCACTGTGTGGCAGTTGTAAAGTAACCGTTGAGAACATCAACCATAACATATCTTGAAAGTGAACCTATACGCTCACTCCTCATTGGGTTGCGCTTGTAAGCCATAGCCGATGAACCGATCTGATTCTTTTCAAACGGCTCTTCAACCTCTTTGAGGTGCTGAAGAAGTCTGATATCATTTGAGAATTTAGCGGCTGACTGAGCAATTCCCGCAAGAACATTGAGGAACTGTGAATCAAGCTTTCTTGAATATGTCTGACCTGATACAGGGAAACAAGCCTTGTAGCCCATTTTTTCTGCAATCTTACGGTCAAGCATTTTGCACTTTTCGTGATCTCCGTCAAAGAGTTCAAGGAAACTTGCCTGTGTACCTGTTGTACCCTTTGAACCGAGAAGCTTAGCCTTTGAAAGCTGATACTCAACATCTTCAAGATCCATAAGGAGCTCCTGAAGCCAGAGAGTCGCTCTCTTACCTACTGTTGTAGGCTGTGCAGGCTGAAAATGAGTGAATGCAAGGGTTGGAAGAGCCTTGTATTCATCGGCAAACTTTGAAAGGTTGCGGATAACTGTGATAAGCTTATTTCTGATAAGCTTGAGTCCTTCTGTCATAATGATGATATCTGTGTTATCACCGACATAGCAGGAGGTTGCTCCGAGATGAATAATGCCCTTTGCGTTCGGACACTGAACACCGTAAGCATATACATGTGACATTACATCGTGACGAACAATTTTCTCTCTTTCCTGTGCAACTTCATAGTTGATATCATCAGCATGAGCCTTGAGTTCGTCAATCTGCTCCTGTGTAATTGGGAGTCCGAGTTCTTTTTCCGATTCTGCAAGAGCAATCCAGAGCTTTCTCCATGTTCTGAATTTTTTATCCGGCGAGAAAATGTATTTCATTTCCTTGCTTGCATAACGGGCTGACAAGGGTGATTCATAAGTATCTTTTACCATTATTTACATCCTTTCAATTAGTTGTCCTTTTTATTGTTTTCATCGAAGTTCATTCCGCCACGCTCTTTGCCCTTAAAGGTTTCTTTTGTGATAGGAGCAGGGTAATTACCCGTAAAGCAACCGTCACAAAAGCCTACGGGAGCGTTGTGAATCATCTCACGAAGTGACTCAACAGGGAGGTATCCGAGGGAATCAGCCTTGCTGAGCTTTGTGATTTCTTCGATTGTATGGTTGCAGGCAATAAGTTCTCCTCTTGACGGAATGTCAGTACCGTAATAACACGGCCACATAAACGGAGGTGAACTGATACGCATATGTACCTCTTTTGCGCCTGCCTCTTTGAGCATTGTAACAATTCGGTCAACAGTTGTACCACGCACAATGCTGTCATCAATAATAACAACTCTCTTGCCTTTGATTTTGTCGGCAATCGGGTTGAGTTTAATTTTTACGCTTTTCATTCGTTCCTTCTGACTTGGCTTTATGAAGGTTCTGCCGATGTAGCTGTTCTTCACAATAGCCTTTTCATAAGGAATTCCTGATTCTTCGCTGTAACCGATTGCGGCATCAATTCCCGATTCGGGAACACCGACAACCATATCAGCCTCAACAGGGTATTTTCTTGCAAGAATTCGTCCTGCCTGCTTTCTTGCCTCATAAACGCTTACTCCGTCAATAAAGGAGTCTGAACGGGCAAAATAAATATACTCAAAAATGCAAAGTGCCTTTTTCTTGTCACCAAAGTCGGGTTTCATACTGCGGACACCGTTTTGGTCTACAATTACGATTTCGCCCGGTTCAATATCACGGACAAATTCTGCACCGCAGGCATCAAGAGCCGCACTTTCACTTGCAAAAACATAGGAATCGTTGTACTTGCCCATACAAAGCGGTCTGAATCCGTGAGGATCACGAGCCGCAATAAGCTTTCTCGGGCTCATAACAAGGAGCGAATAAGCTCCCTCAATTACCTGCATTGTTCTTGCAACGGCATCTTCAACAGAATGACATTTAAGTCTTTCACGGGCAATTACATAGCAGATAACCTCGCTGTCGATTGTTGTCTGAAAGATTGCGCCGCGCTGTTCAAGACTTCTGCGGATTTCAAGCGCATTGGTAAGGTTGCCGTTATGGGCAATTGAAAGCGTACCCTTTACATAACGCATAACAAGCGGTTGTGCATTTTCCAGCACAGAACCGCCTGCAGTCGAGTAACGGACATGCGAAACCGCCATTTGTCCGTTGAGAGAATCAAGAATTTTGTTGTTAAAGACCTCGGTAACAAGGCCCATATCTTTGTGATAATCAATTACACCTTCGTCAGATACAGCGATGCCGCAGCTTTCCTGTCCTCTGTGCTGGAGAGCAAGCAAGCCGTTATAACAAGCGTATGCAGGGTTAATTGTGCCGTCGCTGAATATGCCGAATACTCCGCACTCTTCGTGCAGACCTTCTTTTGCAAAATTATCGAAAGAAAATTCCAAGGTGCCACCATCCGATTAATCAAAATAACTATCCAAAGTTTAATTCACATATCTTAATTCAAAAATTCACAATGTAGTTATTATGCAAGACCTACACGCTTCATCATTTCGGCATAAGCCTCTTCAACACCGCCCATGTCACGACGGAAACGGTCTTTGTCGAGTTTTTCCTGAGTATCCATATCCCAGAAACGGCATGTATCGGGAGAAATTTCGTCAGCAAGGAGAATCTTGCCCTTGTATCTGCCGAACTCAATCTTGAAGTCAATAAGATCAACCTTGCACTGCTTGAAGAATTCAATCATAATCTCATTAATCTTGAAAGCCATTTCTGTGATTGTGTCGATTTCTTCCTTTGTAGCAAAGCCTGCTGCGAGGATGTGATATTCATTTACCATAGGATCGCCGAGTTCATCGTTCTTATAGCAGAATTCAAGAACAGGAGTCTTCATAGGAGTGCCTTCGGGAAGACCGAGACGCTTTGAAAGACTGCCGGCAGCTTTATTTCTTAAAATTACCTCGAGAGGAACAATTTCAACCTTCTTGAGGACTGTATCTCTGTCGTTAAGCTCTTCAACAAAGTCTGTTGCAATGCCATGCTTTTCGAGAAGCTTGAACATAAAGTTTGACATACGGTTGTTTACAACACCCTTGCCAACGATTGTACCCTTTTTCTCGCCGTTGAATGCAGTTGCGTCATCCTTGTAGGAAACGATGCAGAGATCGGGATCTTCTGTAGAAAATACCTTTTTAGCTTTTCCTTCGTAAAGTAATTCTTTCTTTTCCATAATCAAATCCTCCATAAAGATGCGGCTTTGCGCCGTAATTAAAAAACAATACAAGATACATTATAATATATAAATCAAAAATAAGCAACCGTATGAGAATTAAAAATAAAAAAATTGACGAATTTTTTAAAAAATTGCCTGTATCGAAAAATTATGAAACAAAAATAATCTTAAACAGGGCATTTTTGCAAAAGGAAAAGGAACAATACGGCGTGTATTGCTCCTTTGAAATTAAACTCTGACTGTATTCTGCTTATTTCTGAATACGAAAAGTATTATCGGTCTAAAAAGTCCGAAGGTAAGGACATTTACTACTGTGAGAACATCCGAATATCTGATGTTAAGATTTTTGAATATTTTATCGGCGATAATTACATCTATCACAAATGAGGCAATGACACAAGCTAACAGGGCAATCAAGCCGATGATACCGATTTCCAGTTCAAAGCAGAAAAACAGAACGGCAACGGTTGCGATTGAAAGGTTCAGCACACCTTCTATTATGCCTAAAGCCTTATTCCCTGCAATTTTACCGAGGAGATATTTATTATAAAACGGAATCCAAGCTGTACCGCTGTGCTTATAGTACAAGTTCTTGCACATACCCATTGCCGCAATGCTCTCAAAAACATAGCTTACTGCAAAATAAATAATCAGCACGGCAATTACTGCTACAAAGAACATATACATAGCCGAAAGCATTCCCATTAAAAGCATAACGCTTATTCCACCCATAATTATCGCCCTCCGAAATATACTAAAAAAGGACACTAACTCTATGAGTTAATGTCCTTTTGGTGCCGGTGACCGGACTTGAACCGGTACGGTATCGCTACCGGCGGATTTTGAGTCCGCTACGTCTGCCAATTCCATCACACCGGCAAATGCAAAACATATTATACAATACAAATCAGGAAAAATCAAGTTATATTTTTAAATTTTTTGCCTTAATTACTACGCTGTAAATAGAGGTAAATCAATTTGTGTGAAAATACAAACGGTTTTTCTTCTTTGGCGTCGATTTTGGGTGAATTTATTATACTGTATTTTAAAGTTACTTTTTGTCGGGTTACATCATTTTAATCATGCAAATACTTTATACGGATGTTTTAATCCTTGAAAATAATATGCCTCTATGTTAGAATAGCTTTGAGGATGTGATAATTTGATAAATAACCAGTTTTCGGGTAATAATATGCCGTTTTACGGCAATAACCTTAATTATAACCGCAATTTCAAAAAAGAGTTCCAGTATGATAATCTCAAGCAAAGATCAAGCGGTTTAGGTTTTTTTGTATTTGCGTATTCGCTTACAATGACAGTGAGCGCAATGATAGTTGTAGAAGTTTTCAAGGCTTTTGGTTCGGCAAAATATATTTATTCTGACAATTATTCAATACTGACTTACTTTATGGATATATTTATTTCCGTATTTGCCGTTGTTGTTCCTGCATTTTTTTATATAAAGCTTTCAAGAAACAGTTTAAATGATATTATCAGCACAAAATATGTAAAACAAAAAAGTATGATACCCATTCTGTTTCTCGGAATGGGGGGTGCGATGATTGCAAATGTTGCCACGAGTGTTATCGCAGACAACTTCTCGCTTTTCGGAATTGAAAACACATCTTCGGGATTGACAATCGGAGATTCAAGTGTTTTGAGTATTGTTCTGAACATAATTTCAACAGCAATCGTCCCCGCTTTTGCCGAAGAATTTGCTTTCAGAGGAATAGTTATGGGTTCTCTGAGAAAGTTCGGTGATACAACAGCAGTTATAGGCTCTGCAATTTTGTTCGGTGCAATGCATCAGAATATATCACAAATTCCGTTTGCGTTTATTCTCGGACTTATTTTTGCGTATGTCGATTGCAAATTCAATTCCATTCTTCCGTCAATTGCAATCCATTTTCTTAATAACCTATATGCTGTTTCCATGAGCATTTTAAGAGATGCAAACATTGTTTCCGATTATACGGCAACAATAATCAGTTACAGCCTGATTATTTTCTTCTGTATTGCAGGCTTCATTTCATATATCGTACTTGCCAAAAATGATAAGAACTTTTTCAAAATGTCTGATAAGGAAGACGGAATTGTAAGTGAACTTAGCTTAAAAGAGAAAATGACTGCATTTCTTGTGAATCCCGGTATCATACTTTCACTTGTACTTTTTCTGATAACTACAATCACAAATTTAGGATTAATTAACAATGGATAAAACTTTATACTATATGCAAAAGGCTATTGAACAGGCTGAGATTGCCGCTGCGGAAAACGAAGTTCCCGTCGGTGCGGTAATTGTCAGAAATGATGAAATTGTTGCCACAGGAAGAAATCGCCGTGAACAGGGTAAGAACGCTCTTCTTCATGCCGAAACCGACGCAATCTACAATGCCTGTCAAAAGCTTGGCGGTTGGAGATTGTGGAACTGTGAAATTTATGTAACACTTGAGCCTTGCCCTATGTGTGCCGGTGCAATAATCAACGCTCATATTCCAAAGGTATATTTCGGTGCATACGACTTAAAAAACGGCGCTTGCGGTACAATTACGAATCTGTTCCAAATGCCGTTCAATTTCAAGCCTGAATCAGTCGGCGGTATTATGCAGGAGGAGTGTTCAAAACTTCTCACCGACTTTTTTAAAAACTTACGCAATAAAAAATCATAGCAAAAATCCCGCTTACAAAAGCGGGATTTTTTATTTGCTGTTATAATCAAAGCAACAAGATTATATTATTTTTCATCTCTTAAAATCTTACTTGCCGCAAGCATTACACCGAGCTTACCGCTGTGGAAGTTAAGACTTCCCTGCATCCATACTGCATACGGTTCACGCAAAGGTGCGTCTGCCGAAAGTTCAATAGATGATCCGAGAGTAAATGCGCCTGCCGCCATAACTACCTGACTTTCGTAACCCGGCATATCCGACGGAATCGGAGATACAAAGCTGTCAACAGCCGAACCGCTCTGAACACCCTCGCAAAAGCGGCATACCTTTTCTGCATTACCGAGCATGATAAGCTGAATGATATCTCCTCTTGCATCATTGTACTTAGGACTTGTTTCATAACCGAGAATTTCAAAAAGTGCCGATGCAAATACTGCAGTTTTAAGTGCTTCCCCCGTAACATGAGGAGCATGGTACGCACCCATAAAAAGTTCTCTGTTTGCATTAAGAGTAGCACCGATTTCTTTGCCTGTACCGGGAGTGGTAAGTCTGTAGGCACACATCTCTACAAGTTCTTTCTTACCTGCAATATATCCTCCTGTCGGAGCAATACCGCCACCGGGATTCTTGATAAGAGAGCCTGCCATCATATCAACACCAACCGACAAAGGTTCAACCTTGTCAATGAATTCACCGTAACAGTTATCGAGCATAATAATACTTTCGGGCGAATTGGCTTTTGAAATTTCACAAAGCTTTTTGATTTCTCTCCATGTGAGCGTAGGTCTTGTGCTGTAGCCTCTTGAACGCTGTATGTAAACCATTTTAGGCTTTTTCTCTGCAATGTCGCTTGCGATTTTGTCATAGTCAAGTGTGCCGTCAGGATTAAGTTCGGTCATTTCAAAATTGATTGAAAAGTCCTTGAGTGAACCGGGATAGTCGCCCTCAATGCCTATAGCAGAACGGATTGTATCATACGGCATTCCTGTTATGGAAAGCATTGTATCTCCAGGTCTTAAAACGCCGAAAAGTGCAACTGTAAGGGCATGAGTACCGCTTACGAAATTATGACGGACAAGTGCGTCCTCTGCATCAAAAACATATGCATAGACCTTGTCAAGAGCCTCTCTGCCTGCATCGTCGTATCCGTAGCCTGTAGAACCCCAAAGGTGACTTTCACGAACATCTGCAAGCTGAAAAGCCTTTATCATCTTCTGCTGGTTGTATTCCTGAATATTGTCAATCTCCGCAAGCTTGTCCTTGCAAAGCTCCATTGCCTTTTCGGATGCTTTTATAACTCTTTCATCTATATCAAAAAAACTCAAATATATCACCTTTCAAAATAATATTCCTGCCATGATCCGCACTGTTCAAAACCGAGATTATTATAAAACGACTGATTTGCATTCTTGGCTCTGTGAAGATACACGGTCTTGTTCTCGGCAATCAGTCTGTTGGATATGTACTTTACAACAGTTGAACCGTAGCCGTGCTTTCTGTAGTCGGGATGACACGATACCGCACCCAACACGGCACCGTTACTGCTTTCGGCAACGGTCATAGCCATTGCAACAAGTTTTGTGCCGTCATAAACACCGTACATTCTCGTTGCATTATGACGAAGCTTGTGATTCACATCAACATAAAAATCATCAAACGGCGGCGGAACAAAATTTTCATCGGCACAGCTTACGATGAGATTATAAACCTCTTTAATATCGGGAACATCAAAATTTATACTTTCGTCAACATTTTCAAACGGTTCTGATTTTTTCAGAATAACACCCGAAACGGATTTACTGCCGTATAAATTAAGGTTGAAATCTCCGCTGCATATTGCACTTGACGCACCCGCAACACGCATAAATGACGAAACTTCTTCAAGATTTGTTTTATCTGTGAGAAATAAAATGAAGTTTGTTCCGCATCGGGAAATTGCACCTGTACACTCATCTGTTTTATCGTCAATTATCGTCCAGTAGTCAACAAAAGCAAGCGATGAATCGTAACTGTTGTACTGAGAAATTATTCTGCACGCAAACGGATCTTCCGCCGACAGGTTCATAATTACATTTATATAATTTTCATTGGCGGTTACTATCATTCAGACCGTCTTTCCTTTCGCTAAATTTCCGCCCGCAATATAATCGGACAATACTTTTGCAAGTTTTAAAATGCTTTCGCAATCATCAAGATTTGCCGCAGTTGAAGGAGCATGAATATACCTTGACGGAAGTGATACCGCAAGAGTTCTCACTCCGCCTCTGCTCTGATGAATTGCACCCGAATCATTACCGCCTGCAACTGCTCTCTTATACTGAACAGCTATGTTATTCTTTTCGGCAAGTTCAAAAGCGGCACTTATCATTTCTTTATCATAAACTGTCGCCCTATCCATTACGGTAACCGTTGCACCTTTTGACAAATTGCATACCTGATGAGATACATCAACCTCCGCAACATCAGCGGCAGTTGTGCTTTCGATAACAAGAGCAAAATCAGGATTAACCGTAAAAGCCGCAGATCTAGCACCACGCAATCCCACTTCTTCCTGAACAACAAATGTGAAATACATATCATATTCGGGTTCGGATTTTATGAGATTAATAAGCACATAGCAGCCGAAACGGTCATCAAGTGCCTTTGTAACAACAGTTTTGCCGTTAATCTTAAAATCGCCCTCAAAATTAATGCCGTCACCGTAGTTTACATATTTAAGCGCATCTTCCCTGCTTTCGGCACCGATATCAATGTACATATCATTCATTTTCGGAACAGCAGTTTTTTCATCACCGTTTGTAAGATGAATCGGTTTCACACCGATTACACCGTTAAGACCGTTTCTGCCAACACATACACGCTTACCGGGAAGAACTCTTCTGTCAATTCCGCCGACCTCGTCAAATTTAAGGTAACCGTCAGATGTTATATCCGTTACCATAAGACCTACTTCATCCATATGTGCCGACACCATAAGTTTGCTTTTTGCAGACTTTTTTCCCTTTTTAAACACAATAAGGTTGCCGAGATTATCCGTTTTAATATCATCGGCACAGTCTTTAATCTCGTTAATTATAAGATTGCGAACATTCCCCTCATCACCCGAAATACCGTTGCAAAGGCAAAGCTGTTCAAGCAATTTTATGTCAATCATTGAAAGCACCTCCGCATTTAATGTATTCAGCAATAAGTTTTGCCGTATTGTCAACATCAGCTACAGAAATAACTTCATTCTGTGTATGCATATATCGCTGTGGGATTGATACAACAGCAGTTTTTACACCTTTTCCGCTGATTGAAATATGGTCGGCATTTGTACCTGTTCTGCCTGCTATCGGTTCAAGCTGATACGGTATATTTTTATTCTTTGCAACGCTTTCAAGCGATTTGCTCATTTCTTTGTTGAGAATTGAAGAAATGCAAATCATTGGTCCTTTGTCGAGTTCAACCGAAGAATAGAACCCCGAAACATCCGGCTGAGATGCAAAGCTTACATCAACAACAATTGACTCGTCTGCTTTAACTGTAAAAGCACCTGTTTTAGCGCCTGTGCCAAATGTTTCTTCTTGAGAGCTTAAAAGGATAATTACTTTATAATCTGTTTCATTGTCTTTCAATAACTCTGCACACTTAACAAGTGATGCAACACCGCATCTGTTATCAAGGCAAGGCGCAACAATTCTGCCGTTCAAAAGATTTGCCGGCTTTGATGCAAATGTCAGCATATCACCGAATGAAATGAGTTTATTAACTTCATCATACGGCAGACCGAAATCAACCCAGATTTTGTCGGTTGGCATAGCCTTGTCCTCTTTTCCGTCAGAAAGATGAGGAGGCATACAGCATACAACACCTGTTATATCAGGATTGTTCTGCAGACAAAGCAGAGTATCGGCAAGAGTTCTTGCGTCAATTCCTCCGCACGGAGAAGCTTTTACAAATCCGTTTTCATTTATTTCGGTAACCATAAATCCTATGCGGTCAATGTGAGCGTCCAGTAATATGGTTTTATCTGAATTTTTGTTACCGCAAACAGCCATAAGACTGCCGTTTGATATCTTTATGTCATCCGTGTAGTCTGATAAAAACTTTTCGGCAACAGACAAAGCGGGCTCTTCCCTGCCCGACACACCCATTGCACAACAGAGTTCAAAAATAAGTTCTTTTGTGTTCATTGTATATCTTACTTCAAAGCGTTGACAATTGACTTGAAGTGATTACCTCTTTCTTCAAAATTCTTGTAAAGTCCGAAGCTTGCACTTGCGGGTGAAAGCGAAACAATATCTCCCTTTGTTGAACGCTCACGGGCAACAGCTACAGCCTCTTCCATATTTGTTACATTGATAATTTCAATTTCATCTGCATCATAGTTTGAAGCCTCTTTAACGGCTTTTTCAATTTTCGGGGCAGTATCGCCGAGAAGAATAAGGAGTTTTACTTTATCATTGATTACGGGACCAAGCGGCTCATAAGGAATATGCTTATCATATCCGCCTGCAATAATGCAGATTTTCTGCTTGTAAAGTGAAAGTGTGCCGAGTGCGGTTCTTGTAGGACTTGATGCAATTGAATCGTTGTAATACTTAACACCGTCAACCTCTCTTACAAACTCTGCACGGTGAGCAACACCGCCAAAAGTCTTCGCAACAGCTGTCATTGTTTCTGCATCAACAAGTCCCCACACGGCTGAAATAGCGGCAAGATAATTTTCTACATTATGCATACCGGGAATTTTGATGTCATGAATGTTCATAATACGGGTAATTTTTCCGTAGTCATTATAGCAGATTGTATCACCGTCAAGGAAAGCGCCGTTTGAAACATTTTCTTTTACTGAGAACTTTGCGAGCTGACCTCTTACGCTGTCGGAAAAGCCGTTTGTAATCTCATTATCAAGGTTGAGAACAGCCTTTGAAAAAGCATTCTGATGAAGAATGATATTTTTCTTTGAATCAATGTACTCCTGCATATCCTTGTGTATATCAAGATGGTTAGGAGCAAGGTTTGTTACCACGGCAATATCCGGACTCTTTCTCATAGAGATAAGCTGAAAACTTGAAAGCTCAACTACTGCACAGTCATCGTCATTCACGCTTTCAATCTCAGGAAGAAGCGGCTTGCCGATATTACCTCCAAGGTGTACATTAAAACCTGCCGCCTTTAAAAATTCAGAAATAATCGTTGTTGTGGTTGTTTTGCCGTCAGAACCTGTCACAGCAATAATCCTGCACGGGCAAAGGTCGAAGAAAACTTCCATTTCGGATGTAAGAACAACGCCCTTGTTACGAAGTGTAACAAGCTCATCCTTGTAAAAAGGTGTACCGGGACTTCTGAAAACGATATCGGCATCAATCTCGGAAAGATAATTTTCACCGAGTAAAAGTTCTGCACCGTACTCTTTAGCCTTAATACCGTTCTGTCCCAAATCTTCAAAATTCTTCTTATCGCAAGCAGTAACTTTTGCACCCTTTTCAACAAAAAGTTTTATAAGCGGAAGATTGCTTGTACCGATTCCGATAAAAGTAACTTTTTTCCCTTTTATACTGTCAAAAAATTTATCAGCCATAGCATTCATTGTAAAATCCCCTCTGCAATTAGTATTTTATGCCATTTCAGTGACTTTATGCCATACCATACAATTATACATTTTAACGGAAATAATTTCAACCGTAATACACTGATATTGCAATAATATTTTCAAAATGTTAAAATACGGTAGGTGATGTTATGCTGTACGATTTTATAATTATCAATAAAAAAGATAAAACTCCGCTTTACAGGCAGATTTATATGTCGGTCAGAAAATCAATTGAAACGGGAAGTTTGAAAAAAGGAACAAAGCTTCCGTCAATAAGGCGATTAAGTACAGACCTTGATGTTTCAAAAACTACTGTCAACGGAGCGTATGAACAGTTGTGTGCAGAGGGATATATATCAAACAGGCCACGAAGCGGATATTATGTTGAGGCACAGTTCAGCGGTACACCGTCAAAAAGCGATAAAATGTCTTCAAATATCAACAAAACAAAAAGATACTATGAATATGATTTCAGCAGTAAAAGCATTGATGACGGTATAATCAACATAAACGAATGGAAAAAATATGTTAAAGAAGTTTTAAATCAAAACTATCTGCTCACTTCCTACGGTGAAGAACAGGGTGAAGAAATTCTGAGAAATGCTCTGCAAAAATACAGCCTCGGCACACGGAGTGTAAACACCTCATACGAAAATATTATCGTCGGAGCAGGCACTCAGACGCTTTTGCACATACTCTGTTCACTTCTCGGCAATAATAAGAAAATCGCACTTGCGGATTACAGCTACATTCAGAGTGAATATGTGTTCAACAGTCACGGTTATGACATCAAATATTTCAGATGTGATAAATACGGAGCCTGTATTGATTCACTTGAAGAAATCAAGCCCGATATAATTCTTATAAATCCTAATTTTACCGTAAACAGTAACATTACAATGCCTGTTACACGCAGACTTGAGATAATCAAATGGGCAAAAGAAAATAATGTTTTGATTATTGAGGACGATTACAACGGTGAACTTCGATACAGTACGCACCCTATGCCGTGCGTACAGAATTATGATACCGAAAACACGGTTTATCTCGGCTCTTTTTCAAAGATACTTCTTCCCTCTGTCAGAATCAGTTATATGGTTCTTCCGCAAAAACTCACAGATGAATACAACAAAATTAAAAAATACACAAATCAGACAGCGTCAAAAACAGAACAAATTGCCCTTGCAAAGTATATTAATAACGGTAAGCTTGATGTTCATCTGAGAAAAGCAAGAAGAATTTATCTTGAAAAAAGCAACCTTATGCTTTCAAACATAAAGAAATATTTCGGAACCTCCGTTAAAATTGTGTTTAACGAAACTTCGCTTTATGTTTCGCTGATTTTTAAGGATAAAACGATTGACGATTCTGTTATAAAGAAAATTGACGACGCCTTAATTAAAACTATGCAGTTCAACAAAGCCGAAAATATGATTGTGTTAAGCTTTTCGGGAATAAAAGATGTAAAAATTGAAAGCGGAATAAAATTACTTTATGAAACAATTTCAAAATAGCATAACAAAACGGGACTGAAATCAGCCCCGTTTTTCTGTATAATCAGTTTTCACAACCGCATTTAAAAGAAGATGTATGAGAAGAGTCACGGTCGCCACGGTGTATTGCGTTCGGCGGGAAGAATGAGTCTGTAGGAAAATCAATTTTACTGAAAACTTCGCACGGATCATCGGGCGCTGACGGACATTCCTTGCGGGGAACACAAAAATCATAGGACGGAATCATAATCTGTACATCTCTTTCAAGCCTTGTAATCGTAAAAATACCGATTGTAACAAGCACTCGCTGTGTTTCAGGCTGTGCAGGTTCTCCGTCAAGGTAATCAATAACACAATTCGGAAATGTTCTGCAAACAGTTATCGGATTCGCATTATTGTAATCCTGTAGATTTGCAGACAATGCCATTGGATTTGAAATTTGAACCGTTGCTCTCGGCAGGCAATAGGGATATTTGCACGGACAATCCGAATCTGATGTATCGCAAACAACATCTTTGTCACTGGAGAAAGACTTTACGCAGCCTTCACCGCCGTAAAGCACAACTCTTTTGCCGTACATTGCAAGACCTGTGACAGTTTCGGGAATCGCACCTGCGGCTGTATAGGCTTCAACGGTGACGGCAAAATAGTACATCATATCAACCGAATAAAAGCCACGATGGAATGCAACAGGCTCAACCTCTACCGTAGATGTAATTATGCGCACATTACTTATCTTTACGGAACAAGCCCCATCAATAATTTTCTGGTTTGCTTCGGTAAACATAACAGGAAGATTTGAAAGGCAATCTTTTGCTCCGCAACTGTCATAGATTCGTGAAACATTGATACAAACAGGTTCACAACCGTTAGTTTGCTCGCCGCCTTCGGTGCATGCATTTTCTGAGGAACAGAAAGGTACATCTGACATAAAAATAACCTCCGTAAAAGTATTGACAGTTCAATTAATGCACTGTAACAATACATTTTATGGAGGTTTTGATTTTTGGTGATTAACAGCCGAAAATTAACCGTAAAACGGGGCAAATGTTTTCTGAATGTTATTAAACAGATTAATTGGACTGCTGTTTGAATAGTTTGAAAGTGCTATATAAATTTGATTTTCGTCTTTTGTAAAAGCGAGAGCGGCATTATACTTGTCGATTTTTCCTGTGTGAGAAATCATATTGCTGTCTTTTGACACAACAAAGCCGTAACCGTAGTTACCCTTGTACGGCGTTGTCATTTCTTTAAAAGATTTTTCCGAAATGAGCTTGTTTGTACAAAGAGCGTCAACCCATTTGAGTAAATCGGGAACATTGGAAATTAAACTTGTTGCAGAATATCCTACTCCGGGATACAATGTCCACGCATTATCGTAAATATCCTGATATCCTACAGCGAGCTTATCTGTGCCCTCAAAGCCTGTGTTCATCATTCCCGACGGTTTAAGAATATTCTCTTTAATATATTTTTCGTACGAGGTTTCGCTGACCTGTTCAATGATATCACCGAGAAGAAAATAAGCACTGTTTGAGTACATATACTTCTCATCGGGTTCAAAATTAAGTTCCTGATCAAGTATCCAGTCCATTACGGCTTTTTTATTTTTCTTTGCGGAATTTTCGGCTGAAACCTTATATTCAAGCTGAGATTCGTTGTATGCATAAGTATTTGTATCGCCGTCTTTGTTGATGTAATCCTTTATGCCCGCTGTCATTGTAAGCAGGTTTTTAACGGTGATTTTTTTGCCGTATTTATATGACGGAAAATATTTGTCGATTGTATCATCAAGTGAAAGCTTTCCCTCCTCAACAAGCTGCATAACCGCAACAGCAGTAAACTGCTTCGTGAGCGAAGCAATTCTAAAGCATGTGTCCGTAGAATTCTTTGTGTGCCTGTCCTTATCGGAAAATCCGTTAGTACCGATATACTCAAGAGCATTTCCAATTTTGACATAAACCGTTCCCCTGAATTTGTTATCGGTTATTATTGCGTCAAGATTTTCGGAAATATCGGAAGATTTTCTTTTAAGTTCGGAATAGTTCCATGTGGGTTCTTGTGTCTGCTCATCGGAGGTTGCCGCCTTTGTTACAGGCTGTGAAGCAGCCACGGCAGTTGTTTTCTCTGTAGCAGATACAGAAGACTGCGTGTCTTTTCCGCAACCTGTAAGGCACACAGAAAAAGCTGTCAACGCAGAAATTACAAGACACAGAACCTTTTTTGATGATATAAGCACTTTAATCACCTCAGATTTTTTTCATATTACTGCAATAGTTCGCCATAAGAGTTTTTGTGCCGGCTTTGTCAAAGGCAATTTCAAGCATAGTATCATTGCCCATTTTCTCGGCTTTCATTACCATACCCTTGCCAAACACCTTGTGCTGAACACAATCTCCTACATTGAATACAGCACCGCTCTTAACAGGAGGTTTTGTAAATCCGAACGATTTATTCGGTGAATACGAGCTACCTGACGATTTGCCGACAGAAACTTTTTCACCTGTTCCCGATGCAAACCCGGAAGCCGCCTGTGTGAACATCTGCTTTCTTCCGCCGCTGTATTCAAGAAGATTATCGGGAATCTCGTTTAAGAATCTTGAGCCCTTATTATAGCTTGTTGATCCGAACAGCATTCTCGAATTTGTTTTCGTAAAATAGAGAATCTCCTTTGCTCTTGTAATTCCTACATAGGCAAGTCGCCTTTCCTCGTTGAGTTCATCGGGATTCATCATTGTTGCAACGGACGGGAACATTCCTTCTTCCATGCCTGCGATGAACACAACAGGAAATTCAAGTCCCTTTGCCGAATGTAATGTCATCATTACGCAGGTATCTGCATCTGCATCGTAGTTATCAATATCGGTCTGGAGAGAAATTTCTTCAAGAAATGCAGAGAGATCTGACTCATCGCCGTAGTCCTCTTCAAACTTGACGATATTTGAAGAAAGTTCTTCGATGTTTTCAATACGAACTTCAGGGTTGTCCTTTTCGGTTTTAAGATACTGTTCGTATGATGTGTGTTCAATCACAAGGTTATATAATTCTGCAAGGGAATATTCGCCGCTCTGCTCGGCTTCAATAAGTCCGTCAATAAGTGCAACAAAAGCTTTGAGCTTTGCAGAGGCACGGGAAAGCTGCGGATAGTTTTCTGCCTCCTTGATTACATCGTAAATGCTTTCGCCGAGTCCTGCGGCAATATCTGCGGCATGGGAAACGGTTGTCGCACCTATTCCCCTTTTAGGAACATTGATAATTCTTGAAAGTCTGACATCATCATGAGGATTATTTATAACCTGAAGGTATGCAACCATATCACGAATTTCTTCACGGTCATAGAATCTGTGACCGCCGATTACACGGTGCGGAACACCGCTTCGTGACAAAGCCTGCTCAATTGCGTTTGACTGGGCATTCATTCTGTAAAGAATTGCATAGTCGGAATATTTTCTTCCGTCGGCAACACCGTCAAGAATAGTCTGAGCAATGAAATTAGCCTCGTCACGCTCATTCTCGGCTGTATGTACCTTAATTTTCTCGCCCTGACCGTTTTCGGTCCACAAAGTTTTACCCTTACGCATTGTATTATTTGAGATGACCTCGTTAGCGGCATTGAGGATATTCTGTGTACTTCTGTAATTCTGTTCAAGGCGAATCATCTTTGCGTTCTTAAATGTATTTTCAAAAGAAAGAATATTTTCGATTGTAGCACCACGGAATTTGTAGATACTCTGGTCATCATCACCGACAACGCAGATGTTTCCGTATTTGCTTGCAAGCAGGCTTACAAACTTATACTGCACCTTGTTAGTATCCTGATACTCATCGACCATGATGTACTTGAACTGATTTCTGTAATAGTCAAGTATATCGGGTGCTGTTTCAAAAAGCTTTACGGTATTGCACAGCATATCGTCAAAATCCATTGCGTCGGCTGTTTTAAGCTTTGTCTGATAGATTTCATAAACCTTTGCAATCTGTGCTTTTCTGCTGTCAAATTCGGCCTCCTTACGCATTTCTTCGGGAGTAAGCATTTTATCCTTAGCCTTTGAAATTTCGGAGAGGATTGATTTTACAGGCAAAGTTTTTTCGGCAATATTGAGTTGCTTTAAAATATCCTTGACGAGTTTTTTCTGATCGTCAGTCCCGTAAACCGTGAAATGACTTGTATAACCGATTCTGTCGCCGTATCTGCGAAGGATTCTTGCACAGGTTGAATGAAAGGTAGCCGCCCAGATGTCGGCACCGCCCTCGGGAACAGCCGCACAGATTCGTTCTTTAAGCTCTCCTGCGGCTTTATTGGTAAAAGTAATGGCAAGTATCTGCCATGGTTTACAAAGCTCACACTGCAAAATGTAGGCTATTCTGTTAACAAGAACAGTTGTTTTGCCCGAACCGGCACCTGCAAGTATGAGCAAAGGTCCTTCTGTGCAGAAAACAGCCTGTTTCTGCATATCATTCATATGTGAAAAGTTTTTTTGAATCTCAGTCTGTACCATTTTTAACCTGCCTTAAAATATTGCAAAAGAAAGGGGCGAACGATGTTCGCCCTCAGTAAATTTTAAATAAATTATTTAATGCTGTCATTAAACATTTTAAGCATATCAGATGCCTTTTCGCCGATAATCATTGTAACAAAGTTACCGTCTTTTGTAACCTTACAATTTTTCACCATATCAAGATCTTCTGCCGAATAGGAAGCGTTCTGCTGAAAGATTGAATTATAGCGGTTTGTAAGAGCAGTTTCAACTCTTGAAGCAGCATCTGAATCAGTTGCCTCAACAAGAACTACCTCTGTATTTTCGCTGTCTGTATCAGACTTACCGACCTCAGCGGCAAACTGCTTGATATCGTCGGCATTGATATTGTAATATTTGTACATATCATCCTTTGTTTCATACTTTGTTGCATCTACGCTGTACTCGGAATTCATCTTATCCATAAGATCAGCAAGATTAACTTCCTTTGCACCGCAACCTGCAAATATCGAAAGGCAAAGAACAAGAGCAATTGCAAGCGAAATTACTTTTTTTATAAAATTACCTCCAAATTTTAAAAAAAGAAAATGCGCCGAACTTAAAAAAGTTCGGCGCCAAACTGGTCGAGGTGACAAGATTCGAACTTGCGACCCCATCGTCCCGAACGATGTGCGCTACCAAACTGCGCTACACCTCGAAATAAAAGAGCCCCGAATAACTTCGGGGCTGTGGCTGTGGAATAGGGATTCGAACCCCAACAAACAGAGTCAGAGTCTGTCGTGCTACCGTTACACTATTCCACAAGATGTAATTGCTACCGAACTTGCAACGATATGAATTATAAGACATATCGTTCAAAAAGTCAATACTTTTTTTAAAATTTTTTCAAAAAAGTTTTCAGACCTTCAAAACAGCCGACAGCAACAGGATTTTTGACGAAAATATTTTAAAATTATTTTCGTCTAATCCTTATATCTCTGCCCAAAAAATCAAGCTGACGGGCATTTCCGCAGATTCTTGAAACAAATCTGTCAGTATAATTCTCCTGCAAATCTCTTATTGTCAGATTTGTATTTATAATTACGGGCTTGTTTGACAACATTCTTGAGTTAAAAATGTTGTAAAGCTGTGATACGGAAAATTGAGAATGAAATTCCGTTCCGAGGTCATCTATAATAAGTAAGTCGCATTCAACAAGCATATCGAATGTTGAATCATCTTCCTTGTTTGAAAAATATATTTTTTCAAGCTTTGAAACAAGTTGCGGAGCAGACGCATAAATTACACCGTATCCCCTCTTTATTGCCTCGTTTGCAATTGCAAGCGACAAATGAGTTTTGCCGAGTCCGGTTGCACCTTTCATAAGTATACTTTCCGAATGTGAGTTAAAGTTATCAGCATAATTCTGACAATATCTTAAAACTCTGCTCATATGGTCGTAAGGAGATACCTTAAGCTTTGGATCAACAGTCTTGTCATAATATTCAAGATTAAAGCTCTCAAATGTAGAAAGTGACAGCGGAGCGTTTCTGTTAAGCTCGGCACATGCACAGGCTATGAGAGCAGACTTCATGCATGAACATCTGACAGTTTTGCCGTTTATGTCACAATAACCCTTGTCATTACATTTCTTACAAAAATAATCGGGTTCAAAATAATTTTCGGGATAGCCGTTATCTGTAAGGATTTTCCTGACCTCTGCCTGCATTGCAAGATTCTGATCACGAAGCTTTGAAACGGCATTCTTCACATCTCCGCCCGCAAGAACTGCTCGGGCTGTTTTGATTCCGCCCACGGAAATCTGTTTTTCAAGTTCTTTCACACGGGGAAATTTTTTATAAACCTCTTCTTTTCTTCTTTCCGCCGCCTTTTCGGCGTTAAGTCTGCGTTCATGTAATGTGTCCGAAGCAGCCTTATAAACACTATTGCTGTATCCCATACCAACCTCTTAATTAAAAATTATCAAGTGAATTAAATTTGTCGAGTTCATTAATATCATAAGATGACGACTGTTTCTGCGACGGCTTTGATGCTGATTTTTCATACTTATGAAGTTCGTCAAGCGTGTGCAGATTGCTTGCATTCCAACGCTTTAAGATTCCGTCAATGTAGCGAAGATTCATTGTTCCCTTTGTATCAACGCATCTTTCATACGCCTCTCTGAGCATTTCGGGCGAAAACTTCCACTCGCTTACCCACTTGTCACCATATTCAAGCTGTTTTTTTGTAGGAGAACCGACATTTTTAAGTCCGAATGCTTTTGAAACAATTGAAAAGTTTGCCGTTGTTTTTTGAATCTGCTTAATCTTGTTATCAGCCGCCTCAAGCGAATAAACACCGTCATTTGCCCATTGAATACCGATATTTTCAATCGTTCTGATATTGCCCTTATCAATGCTTGCACAATAATGTATAAGCATAAAGATAACATCAAGCGGAAGTCCGCAGGTGTCCTTGAGCATAAGCAGAGTTGCAATATCGGAATTTGAAAGAACTTTTCCGAGTGTTGTCTGCGTTTCTTCAACAAGCATTTTTAATTCTTCATCAACCGCAAGTCTTTGTGCCGTAAATACAAAATCAGGCTTTTGCGGTCTTGTAGCCGTAAAATGTTTTTGCGGTTCTTCTGCGTTTTCCTTTGGTGACTGTTCTGTTTCCTGTTTTACAAGCTCTTGAACCGCTTGAACAGGCTGTGGCACTGTCTGTTGTGGCTGTAAAACAGTCTGAACAGGTTGCGGTGTCTGTTCCGTTTGAACGGAAGTCTGTGGTGCAGAAACAAATTCCTCGTTATTTTTTACGGGAGTAAAAGTATTTTCAATTCGATTAAACACACCCATACTTACCCAATAGTCAAGCGCCTCGGGAATATCGGTTACATTGACACCTGTTGCCTTTGAAATTTCTGTGTCGTCAACGGAACGACCGGCATTACGAAGGACAAACAAAAGGACTTTAAGCTTTACGCCGTCAGAAAATTTTAATCCTTCATCGACTACTTTGGAGGGAACTGCAAAAATTGAGTTCCATGCTCCCAAATCTATATTAATTGACATTATATCCTACTTTCTGTGATTTGCTTTTTGTAAATGTCTGTTACAATATTTATAATAGTTCCATTCTATCAGAGCTGTGGAACATCTGCACTTGGATTTCAATTAAAACAACGCTCTGCTTTCATAACAGGGAGCAGGGTTTGTAACAAAGTGCAATCTGTATTTAAATTATAACATAGATTTTCAATTTTAAAAACAAAAAAATAAAATTGTCTGGATTTTTTTCTGTTTCTGTGATAATATGATTTCAAATTATGAAAAGAGGTATTACAATGAAATATTCATATTTCCCTACGGGAGTTTGCTCCAGACAGATTAATCTTGAACTTGATGACAACGGCAAAATCACAAGCTGTGAGTTTGTGGGCGGCTGTTCAGGCAACACTCAGGGCATTTGTATGCTTGTTAAAGGTATGGACGCAAAAGATGCTGTTGACAGATTAAAAGGCATTGACTGCCGTGGCAGAGGCACATCCTGCCCCGATCAGCTTTCAAAGGCTCTTGTTGAAGCATTAAAACTTATCTAAATCGTTTTTGCGTATAAGTTTAATTATTATTCCGATAAGGAATTTTACTGCATAAGAAAACGCAATTACAAACAAAGTAATCACACTCATTATTGTTATGATAATGAACAAACACAACATAAAAACATCCTTACAGATTTTTAATTTCATTATATCTGCAAGGATGTTATTTTTTTGGTTTATTATGTAGTACAGAGCAAAAAATTATTTTGAAAGGAAGTAATCCATCATTGTGAAACCTTTTTCAATATAGTTGCCTGTCTTTTTAGCCTCTTCTTCACAGAATTTGCTTACGCCGCTGTCAACTTCGTTTTTGCTGTCATAGATAAGATAAGGAACAGGATTTGAAGTGTGTGTGCGGATAGAAAGAGGTGTGGGATGATCGGGACATACGAGAACGGCAAAATCATCAAAAGTTCTGAGAAAATCGGTTACAGGCTTGAGAATATGCTCATCAATGAGTTCAATAGCCTTTACTTTATTTTCAATCTCTCCTCTGTGACCGCATTCATCGGGAGCTTCAACATGGATATATACAAAGTCCGCACCGTTTTTAAATTCATCAATGGCGGCTTTACACTTTCCGTCAAAGTTTGTGTCAATATAGCCTGTTGCACCCTCAACATCAACACTCTTCATACCGGCACAAATTGCGATGCCTTTGAGAAGGTCAACAGCAGAAATCATACTGCCCTTTTTGCCGAACTTGCCGAAGAAGCTGTCAAGAGCGGGTTTTGTACCCTCGCCCCAAAGCCAGATTGAGTTAGCGGGACGAAGTCCTTTTTCAATTCTCGCCTTGTTTACAGGATGATCTTTGAGCAAATCATAGCTTTTCTTCATCAAATCATAGAGAGCGGCAGTATCGTCACCCTTTGGAATGTATTCTTTAATCACACGACCTGAGATATCGTGAGGAGGTGTAAGTTCGCCCGGATGAGGATTGCCGTTTTTCCATACAAGACAATGACGGTATGCAACACCCGAATAGAACTTGAAAATATCGTTGCCGAGCTTTTCCTCAACATAATTGATAAGCTCTCTTGCCTCTTCTGTTGAAATGTCGCCTGCACAATAGTCAACCATAGACTTGTCCTCGTAGTTTTCTTCATCGGACAGAGTTACAAGGTTACATCTTAATGTTACATCGGTGTCTTTAAGGTCAATACCGATACTTGCCGCCTCAAGCGGAGAGCGACCGCTGTAATAAACAGCAGGCTCATAACCGAGAACCGAAAGGTTCGCAACATCGCTGCCGGGTTTGAGTCCTTCGGCAACGGTTTTAACCATTCCGACCTCGCCCTTTGAGGCAAGGTAATCCATACAAGGCTTAACAGCCTTTGCCATAGGAGTTGAATTATCAAGCTGTGCGTTTGGCTCATCAGCCATACCGTCACAGAGCATTACTAAATACTTCATACTAATTCATAGCCTTTCCGTATAATATGAAATTTATTTCTGAAGTGTGCCAAGACTTGCACACTTTAAATATGCGTTGATAAAACCGTCAAGATCGCCGTCCATAACAGCCTGAATGTTACCTGTTTCAAAGCCTGTTCTGTGGTCTTTTACCATTGTATATGGCATAAATACATAGCTTCGGATCTGTGAACCCCAGGTAATTTCCTTTTGAACGCCCTTGATGTCCTCAATCTTTTCAAGATGCTCACGCTCTTTGATTTCAACGAGCTTTGAAATAAGCATATTCATAGCAACATCACGGTTCTGATACTGACTGCGCTCAACCTGACTGGCAACAACGATACCAGTAGGAATATGAGTAAGACGAACAGCAGATGAAGTCTTATTGACCTTCTGACCGCCTGCACCGCTGGCACGGTAAACATCCATTTTGATATCTTCGGGCGGAATGTGAACCTCTGTATCTTTTGCAATTTCCGGCATAACCTCAAGAGATGAGAAGCTTGTGTGTCTTCTGCCTGCCGAGTCAAACGGAGATACACGAACAAGACGGTGAACGCCTGCCTCGCTCTTTAAGTAGCCGTAAGCATTTTCACCTTCAACAAGAAGCACGGCACTTTTAAGTCCTGCCTCATCGCCGTCAAGGTAGTCAACTTCTTTAACCTTAAAGCCGTGAGCCTCTGCCCAACGGGTGTACATTCTGTAAAGCATTTCAGCCCAGTCCTGAGCCTCTGTTCCGCCCGAACCTGCGTGAAATGTAAGAATTGCGTTATTTTTATCATATTCGCCTGTAAGCAAAGTCTGCAAACGCTGTTTTTCAAGATTTTCCTTGACAGCCTCAACTTCGTTTTCTGCCTCTTCAAGAAGAGATTCGTCCTCTTCCTCATTTGCAAGTTCAATCAAAGCGTGAGTATCCTCGTATTTGGCAACAAGACCTTCGTAAGCCTCAACCTTGCCCTTTAAAGAACCCGTACGCTGTAAAACCTTTTGTGATTTTTCCACATCGTCCCAAAATCCCGGCTCGGTTGCCTTGAGTTCAAGCTGTTGAATCTCCGAGAGCATGCCCTTCATACCGAGTGCATCGGACAAATCGTCTATTTCAGGCTTTAAAGCCTGAAGCTTTAAAAGTAATTCCTCAAACTGTACCATAAACATGTACCTTTCTGAATATAGTTTATCCTTTTACAATTTAACATTATAGCAAAAACATCCACAAAAGTAAAGAAAAACAGCTATTTTATTCATAAGTAAACTTATACACAAAAACAAGTTGCATTTGTCAATACTATTTGTTATAATTAAAGTGTGTAGGTACACCGTATCGTGTATCCTTTGGAGGTTTATAATGGAATTTACAGAATACAAATGTCCGGTATGTGACAAACAGTTCAAAAAGGGTGACGATGTTGTAGTCTGCCCTGAATGCGGAGCACCGCATCACAGAGAATGTTATGAAAAAGAGGGTCATTGTCATTTTGCAGACAAACACGGTGCTGATTTTTCTTTTGAAAAGGAACAGCTGGAAGAGGCCGAACAACAGGCAGAGCAGGACGCTAAAGACGGTGTAGTTCTTTGCAAGCGCTGCGGAGCGGAAAATCCGAAAGAAATGTTCTATTGCTGCAGCTGCGGCGCACCGCTTTACGGTGATGACAAAAACAATCCGAACTTTCAGCAGAATCAGAATAACGGTCAGCCAAACCCGAATTTCAATCAGAATCAGGGTATGCCGCCGTTTGGTGTTCCTTTTGGTCAGGCAAATCCGCAAATGGCTGCCGCTTTTGATCCTATGGCAGGAATGAAGAGCGACGAACCGCTTGTTGACGATATCACTGCAGGTGAAGCCGCAAAATTCATTGGTAAGAACACCCCTTATTATCTGAGGATTTTCAGCTTTATCAATAAGTTTAAAAAGAGCAGATTCAATTTTTCCGCATTTATTTTATCGGGAATATATTTTCTGTACCGAAAAATGTACGGCTTAGGCGTATTGTTCTCAGCTCTCGTACTCGGTTCAATGGTAGGTTCTGCTTATATTTCATCGCTTCCCGCTTGGAAATCTATCTACACGGGCATAGTACAGGCTCAGCAATCCGGACAGGTGCTTTCTCTTGGTAATTCTTTCGGACTTTCACCGACTGAGTTTTTACTGTTTCTCTCTCCTCTGCTTGCAAATGCGGTTTCACTTATAGTAATGGTTATCAGCGGTTTAATTGCAAATAAATGTTACTACAATCACTCTGTTAAGAAAATTAAAAAGATAAAAAGTACAACAAATAAAGAGCTTTTGAATGAGGCACTCGAAACAAAAGGCGGAGTAAATCTCCCGATTGCTGTTTCTGTAGCTTTTGCTTTCCTTGTTGTCAATTATCTGCCGATGTTCTTAATGTAAACGACAGAAACACCGTAGTAAATGTATAGAAACATAATAAGTAAAAAGTTTAATGAGAAAGAAGGAATATTATGCGTATAACAAAGGCGGTTATCCCGGCGGCGGGACTCGGTACAAGAGTTCTTCCCGCAACAAAAAATATGCCGAAAGAAATGTATCCTATCGTTGACAAGCCAACTATTCAGTTCATAGTTGAGGAGGCTGTTGCGGCAGGAATTACAGATATTCTCATCATCACAAACCGTGGCAAAGGACTTATGGAGGATCATTTTGACGCTTCTCCCGAACTTGAAAGTCTGCTTGAAAAGAGCGGCAAAACAGAATTTCTTGAAACAGTCAGAAATATTTCAAACCTTGCAAACATTTCTTTTATCAGACAGAAAGAAATGAAAGGTCTTGGACATGCCGTTCTCAAAGCAAAATCTTTTGTAGGCAATGAACCTTTTGCCGTTATGTACGGTGACGGCGTTATTACAGGCAAGGTTCCTGCAATCAAACAGCTCATTGATCATTACGGTGAATACGGTGAAGGAGTTGTAGGTGTTAAAAAGGTTGACGCCAAAGACATTCACAAGTACGGTTCACTCAAAGTTGAACATATGCACGACAATATTTTTGCCTGTACGGACATGAAGGAAAAGCCGCAGACTCCCGAAGAAGTTCTTTCGCTTTATTCGATTCTTGACAGATGCGTGCTCCCGGCTGAAATTTTTGAAATTCTCGAAAATACAAAGCCCGGAATCGGCGGAGAAATTCAGCTTACAGACGCAATGAGAGAGATTGCAATAACAAAAGGAATGACAGCCGTTGAGTTTGAGGGAAAGAGATACGATATGGGCAATAAATTTGGAATCTTGCAGGCTCAGATAGAAATTGGGCTTGAACACCCTGAAACAAAAGATTTATTGAAGGATTACATAAAAAATCTTGCAAAAACTTTGTAAAAAGGTATTGCAATTTTCAGAAAAGTGCAGTATAATGTGCCGCAGTTAAATATTGGATTCAAAAAAAACAAGGAGGATTTCACATCATATCAGTGCGAAATCCTCTTTTTGCTTTTAAGAACTATTTTAATTCTTTGTTATTCAATTGTTATTTCATAAGGGCAACAGTTTTCATATATATGGTATGATTTGAATCCGGCTTTAAAAGCAAGCTCTATTCCCTTTTCAATATCTCTGCCGACATCATTTATATTGTGTGCGTCACTTCCGAGGGTTATGTACTTGCCTCCAAGGTCGTGATAGCGTTTAATTTCATCAAATGCAGGGAGAGTTTCACCGAGTCCTTTGAACAGCCCAGAAACATTAATTTCAAGAGCCTTATCCTTTTTAATAAGTGTTTCGTATATAAGGTCAATCTTATCTCTGTACGGTGAAAGATTCGGAATAACGCCCGTATCACGCTTAATATATCTCAACGGATATGTAAGGTGTGCAAGAGTACAAAAGCTGTCAAAAGAGGCGGTTTCGAGAAGTTCATCAAAGTACATATCGAGAATTATATGTGCATCTTCTTTTTTGAAATCCATATAATAAAAATCCGGTCTGTTTCTCAGGTTATGCACGGATGCGATTATTATGTCAAAATCTCCAAAACAAAGTGCTTTTTTTGTACATTCGTCATTGTGCATCGGCTCACCGAGTTCAATGCCTCTCAGTATTTTGATTTTACCCTTGTATCTATCTTGCATAATCGAAGTTTCATAATTCGATTTTGGAATTAATTTGCTGAAATCTCCGTACTCACTTTCAGAGCCGAGCAAAATCTCGGGAGCTTCGCAGTGGTCGGTGATTGCAAGTGCAAAAAGTCCCTTGTTACAGGCACTGTTGCACATTTCTTCAACTGTATTTTCAGCATCAAAAGAGTTGCTTGAATGGGTATGAATATCACATATTTTCATTAGTAAAACACCTCACAAAAAAGATGATAACATATGAAAAAAATTTTTTCAATATTGCACTTTACTTTATTAAAAATTAGTTATATAATATGCACAAATAAAGAAAAGCAGTTTTATGCAGAATCCCAACGAAAATCTGCATAAACAGGAGGTAAAAAATGAAGGCAGTTATCACAGTAATCGGTAAAGACAGCGTTGGAATCCTTGCAAAAGTTTCAGAGGCCTGTTCAAAGGCTGATGTTAATATCGTGGAAGTAACACAGAGTGTTCTTCAGGATATGTTTGCTATGATTATGCTTGTTGAAATTGACAAATCCAACATCGGATTTGAGCAGCTCCGTACAAACCTCAAAGCAGTCGGAGAATCAACAAATACAAAGATTCATGTTATGCACGAGGACATCTTTAACAGCATGCACAGAATTTGATCAGTGCTACCGAATTGAAAGGATATACATAATATGTTAGAAACAAGAGATATACTTGAAACCATAAATATGATAGACAATGAAAACCTTGATGTAAGAACAATTACAATGGGTATTTCATTGCTTGACTGCATTGACGAGGACATTGATAAGGCTTGCACAAAGGTTTATGACAAAATCTGTCGAAATGCAAAAGACCTTGTTAAAACAGGTGAAGACATCCAGAAGGAATTTGGTATTCCGATTATACATAAAAGAATTTCAGTTACCCCTATCGGTATGGTAGCCGCTCCGTGCCAGAGCAAGAATGTTGTCAAGTTTGCCCACACTCTTGACAAAGCCGCAAAGGAACTCGGCGTAAACTTCATCGGCGGTTATTCCGCTCTTGTTCAGAAGGGTTTTGCAAGCGGTGACTACGCTCTTATTGAGAGTATTCCACAGGCCTTGAGCGAAACCGATTTCGTTTGTTCATCCGTAAATATCGGTTCTACAAAAGCCGGCATCAATATGGATGCTGTTAAGATGATGGGTAAGGTCGTTAAGCAGGCTGCAGAAGTTACAGCCGACAGAAACTGCATCGGTGCCGCAAAGCTCGTTGTATTCTGTAACGCTCCCGAAGACAACCCGTTTATGGCGGGTGCTTTCCACGGTGTCGGTGAAGCCGATACTGTTATCAATGTCGGTGTATCGGGTCCCGGCGTTGTAAGAGCCGCTCTTGCAAAAGACGGTGCCGGAAAAGACATCACGGAAATTGCAGATATGGTTAAGAAAACTGCATTCAAAATCACCCGTATGGGACAGCTTGTTGCAAGAGAAGCAAGCAAGCGACTTTGTGTTCCCTTTGGTATTGTTGACCTTTCACTTGCCCCGACACCTGCTGTCGGTGACAGTGTTGCATATATTCTTGAGGAGATGGGACTTGAAGTGTGCGGATGCCACGGTACAACCGCTGCACTTGCACTTCTTAATGACGCTGTTAAAAAGGGCGGCGTTATGGCTTCTTCCCATGTCGGCGGTCTGAGCGGTGCTTTTATCCCCGTTTCCGAGGATGCAGGTATGATTCATGCCGCTACTGAAGGTTACCTTGATATTACAAAACTTGAATCAATGACAGCCGTATGTTCGGTTGGTCTTGACATGATTGTAGTACCGGGTGACATAACTCCCGAGGTTATCTCTGCAATCATTGCAGATGAGGCTGCAATTGGTATGGTAAATACCAAAACAACTGCGGTAAGACTTATTCCGGCTATCGGAAAAAGTGCAGGCGAAGAACTTAATTTCGGCGGACTGCTCGGCAGAGGTCCCGTTATGCCTGTAAGGAAAGGTTCACCGGAGGCATTTATTAAGCGTGGCGGAAGAATTCCGGCTCCGCTTCAGGCGCTTAAAAACTGATTTTTCACGGGGGTGGTTTTATGGAGAATATGATTAAAAAAATCGTTGATGCCGACAACGAAGCCAAAGCCATGGAAAAGGATACTCTTGAAGAAAAAGAGGAACTTTCCAAAACTATTGAAGCCGAAACGAAGAAGATTTATGACGACTTCATGGCAAAAGCTGAAGAGGTTGTGAAACGCAACGACATTCAGGAAACAAAGAAAGCCGAACAGCAATGGGAGGAAATTCAGGGCAAGCACAATTCAGTGCATATCAAGCTTGACTCTGATTTTAAACTCAACTGTGACAAGTGGGTTGACGAAATCGTCAAAAGAACGGTTGCACAGTAACATTCCATTTACTGTTTACAAGGAGGTGTATGCGGATAATGTCAAAAACTTCGTTTGCAGTTCTGACAAAAGCAAGGTCAAAGTTCGGCAACAGACTTACCGAAAAGGATTACCAGAGTTTGCTTGCATGCCAGAGCGTCGGAGAGATTATGTCGTATCTTAAAAATAATACGCATTACTCCAAGGCTCTGACGGATGTCAGTGAGCGTGAAATTCACAGAGGACGGCTTGAGGCTCTTTTGAGGCAAAACCTTTTCTATGAATTTGACTCTTTGTGCAGATACGATTCGAGCGTAAGCTCGGGTTTGTCATCGTACATTATCTCGACATTAGAGGTTGAGCAGATTATAAGATTCCTTATCCTGCTCAGTTCAAACTCGACTGACAAGTTCATCTATCAATTTCCGGGGTATATTTCAAAACATACGGAAATAGATGTTAACAAGCTTGCCAACGCAAAAAATTATGAAGAGTTTCTGAACGCCACACAGTCCTCCCAATTCTACGATATTCTCAAGCAATTTTCTCCTGATGAGAAAAATCGACTTCCAATATCGGACATTGAGAACAAGCTGTATAACTTGGTGTTCGGAAAACTGACAAAACTGATTAAAGCTACAACAAAAGGACAGGAAAAGCACGAGCTTATCAACTTTTTCTTTACGATTAACGATTATAATATTTTCTCGAGAATTCTGAGATTGAAAAAGTATTATAAGCTTTCTCCCGATGATATCAAAGCAAACCTCTTGCTTAATTACACAAATCTCAGCGAAAAGACCATTGACATGATGTGTAAGGCGGAATCTTCGGGCGAGATATTCTCAATTATGCAGAATACGCATAACGGAAGATTGATTGATAAAATCGGATATGTTTATGCAAGCGATATTTCACCGAGAGTAAAATACAGGCTTGCAAAGAAAAATATGCACTTTTCCAACAACCCTTCGGTTGTAATGATTTCATATATTTTTGTTGCCGAAACAGAGCTGATGAATATTGTCACTCTGATTGAAGGCACAAGATATGAACTTGACAATAAACTTACGCAGTCATTGCTTATTAAATAAAAAATGTGATGACTGTTAAGAAGAGGTGATTAAAATTTGGCTGTTTCAACCATGCAGGCCGTAAGCATTATCGGGCTTACAAGGGATATTGATAATGTAATATCGGTACTTGGTGAATCAGGTGTGTTCCATCCCGATGATGTTTCATCCTTTTACAGCAACACAAAGGATTTTACGCATCTGCAATCAAAAAACATCTATGCTGAACCTCTTAACACTCTTAAGGCAACATTAAGTCTTACAAAACGCAAGTTTAATCTTGTTGATGTAAGTGACTTTAATCCGACCTTTAAAGAAATTGAACTGTTTACAAATCAAATAAACAGCGACATTGAAGTTCTTGCAGATGACAGGCTGTTTGTTGAAGAACAGCTGATGCAGGCAAAGGAAAATCTTGTTGAAACCACACACTTTGTCGGACTTGGGGTTGAAATTGAAAAGGTTTTAACCTTAAAGTATATCAGTTCACGCTTTGGCAGACTGCCTAAGGAAAGCTTTGAAAAGCTTTCAGCCTATAAAGATAATCCTTATGTAGATTTTATTGTCTGTACCGAAGACAAATCACACTATTGGGGTGTTTATTTTGCTCCGATTGACAAAACCGAGGAAATTGACAGAATCTTTTCGGGATTATATTTTGAAAAATGTGATGTTCTCGGAGTTAATGACACACCGAGAATTCATCTGAAAAAACTTGAGAGCCTTATTCCCCATCTTGAGGAGAAGCTTAAAGAAGCTCAGAAGCGAGTTGACGATTATGTTAACAAGTATGAGGTTAGAATCTGTAAATATCTTTCTAAGCTTGAAGAGCTTAATCTTTATGCCAAAATCCGCACAAAAGCATTGCAATACAGCAAAAGCTTTATCATTGTAGGTTGGGTTCCTACAGAGGATGCTAAGCCTCTCAGACGCAGACTCAAAAAAATTGCCAGCGTCAATGTAGATTTTTCAGACGGCAAGACGGAGATTGCAAAATCGCCGCCTGTCAAACTCAAAAACTGTTTCCTTGCAAAACCGTTTGAATTTTACACAGAGATGTACGGTGTTCCGAAATATAACGAAATTGATCCGTCACTCTTTATCGCTATCACTTATGTCATTATATTCGGCATAATGTTTGCTGACCTCGGTCAGGGCATTTGTGTATCAATTGTCGGTGCGCTTATGTGGAAACTCAGGAAAATGAAAATCGGTAAGATTCTTGTGCCGTGCGGAATTTCTTCTGCGATATTCGGCTGTGTGTTCGGAAGTGTGTTCGGATTTGAGCATGTGCTTGATCCTCTTTACAAGGCACTCTTCGGACTTGATGAAAAACCGATTGAAGTAATGTCATCAGGCTCAATTGTAATGATTCTTCTTGCGGCTGTTGCAATAGGTATTTCGCTTGTTGTGGTTGCTATGGGACTTAATATTTACAGTTCCTTCAAGCAGGGAGATGTGGGAAGAGCCTTGTTCGGATCAAGCGGTTGCGCAGGTCTTGTATTCTACTGTTCAATTATTTTCGGTGTTGCAGGACAGCTCGTATTGGGTCTGCAGGTATTTTCCCTTGCATACATTCTTTGTCTTATCGTTCTCCCCTATCTGCTCATCTTTTTCGGTGAGCCTCTCGGACTTCTTATCGCCGGTGAAAAAGACTGGCAGCCCGAAAGCTGGGGCGGATATATTCTTGAGCATGCTATCGAGTCAATCGAATTTTTGCTTGAATATGTTACAAACACGGTAAGCTTTTTAAGAGTCGGTGCATTCGTTCTTGTACACGCAGGTATGATGACAGTTGTTTTCGTGCTTGCCCAAACAGCTCCCGCCGTTGCATACTGGCCCGTAGTTGTTTTAGGTAATGTTTTTGTAATGGTTCTTGAGGCGCTTCTTGTTGCAATTCAGGTGTTAAGACTTGAATATTACGAGATGTTCAGCCGTTTCTATTCCGGTGAAGGCAGACCTTACGAACCTGTTAAATTAAATATTGATTGATAATTTTTTGGAGGTATTATTATGTTATTCAATTTAATTATGTTAGCTGTTCCGGTAGTATTCCTTTGTGCGTCTGCAATTCTTGCAGTAAAGGCTTTTGAACACGGCAAGAACAGAAAGAAAACAGTTCTTACTCAGATTTGCTCATTCGCTGCTGTATTTGCATTCTGCATGGTATGCCCTATCGTAGCAAGTGCTGCTACAGGTGATGCCGCTGCAGCTACATCGGGTATGGCTGACGGTCTTGCATATATCGGTGCCGCTCTTGCAACAGGTCTTTCATGTATCGGCGGCGGTATTGCCGTTGGTAACGCTGCTCCTGCCGCTATCGGTGCTACAAGTGAAGATCCTAAGGCATTCGGTAAAGCAATCATCTTCGTTGTACTTGGTGAAGGTATCGCTATTTACGGTATGCTCGTTTCAATTCTTCTTATCTTTGCAAGATAATTTAAGCGATTTAAGTTTCGTTAAGGATTGATTATTATGAAATTTTTTCTTATAAGTGATAATGTCGATACCAAAATGGGTATGAGATTTGCAGGTATTGAAGGCGTAGTTGTTCATCAGGAGGATGAGGTACGCAGTGAGCTTGAAAAGGCTGTGAACAGGGATGATATTGCAGTTATTCTTATTACGGAAACACTTGTTTCGCTCTGTCCCGACCTTATTTATGACCTCAAGCTTAACCGCAAACAGCCGCTTATTGTTGAAATTCCCGACCGTCACGGTAACGGAAGAACCAAGGACAGTATTACAAAATATGTTCAGGACGCAATCGGCGTAAAGCTGTAATTATCACATATCTGAATTTATTCAGGGAGGTTATTTTTAATGGAAAACTCCAAAAACAAAACAGATAACTTTCTGAAAGCCATTAAAAAATATGCTGATGAACAAAGAAGTGCCATGCAGACAGAGGTTGCTCAGCTTAAAGAAGAAAAGCTGAAAGAGGCAACCGAAAAAGGCAGACATGACAGCGAAAAGTATATCAAGGACAAACTTGAAGAATCAAGAAACAGGCAGACTGGTATTCTTGCAAAGAAAATTCAGGAAGGTCAGAAAAAACTGTTTCTCGAGAGAGCTGAAATGACTGAAAGCGTATTTAAAAAGGCTGAAGAAAAGCTTGTTGAATACACAAAAACATCAGATTACTCAAACAGCCTTGTAAAAAGTGCAAAGGAAGTTGCTAAGCTTTTTGCAGACAACGACTGTGTTGTTTATGTCAACGAAAGAGATATGAAGAACTCAGACAAAATCAAGGCAGTTTTTGCAGGAAGCACCGAGGTTGTTGCCGACAAGTCAATTAAAATCGGCGGAATCAAAGGCTTTTGCAAGGCAATGAATATTGTTGCCGATGAAACTCTTGACAGCAAGCTCTATGCACAGAAAGAATGGTTTATAGAAAATTCCGGACTGAGTGTGCTTTAATCTTGCTGACTGTTAATTTCTTTTGAAAGAGATGGTAATAATATGGAAAACAACAATGTTATATATGGAATAAACGGACCTGTTGTTACCGTAAAAAATACCGACAGCTTTGAGATGATGGAAATGGTTCATGTAGGCAAGCAAAAGCTTGTCGGTGAAATCATCGGTATTACAGACGACATCACAACTATTCAGGTTTATGAGGAAACAACAGGACTTAAACCGGGCGATCCCGTTGAGGGTACCGGTGCTCCTATGAATGTTCTTCTCGGCCCCGGTATTATTGATAACATCTTTGACGGTATCGAAAGACCGCTGAAGGCTATTGAAGAAGAAGCAGGTGCGTTTATTAACCGTGGTTCTTCGGTTTCTGCTCTTGATGACAAGAAGCTGTGGAATGTTACAATGAAGGTTAAAGTCGGTGACAAGCTTAAAGGCGGTCAGATTTACGCTACTCTCCCCGAAACTCCTATCATTGAACACAGACTTATGGTTCCGCCTGAGCTTTCGGGTGAAGTAGTAAAGGTTAATCCTAACGGCGACTACAAGCTCTTTGATACAGTTGTTGTAATCAAGGATGACGAAGGCGTTGAGCACAACCTTACCCTTTGTCAGCAGTGGCCAATCAGAACTTCCCGTCCTGTTAAGGAAAGACTTACATCATCTGTTCCGCTTATCACGGGTCAGAGAGTTATTGATACTCTCTTCCCTATTGCAAAGGGCGGTACAGCAGCTATTCCGGGCGGTTTCGGTACAGGTAAAACAATGACTCAGCACCAGCTTGCAAAATGGTGCGACGCCGATATCATCATCTATGTCGGTTGCGGTGAGCGTGGTAACGAGATGAGCCAAGTTCTTGAGGAATTCTCAGAGCTTATTGACCCAAAGTCACAGCGTCCTATGACCGACAGAACCGTACTTATCGCCAACACATCAAATATGCCTGTTGCGGCTCGTGAGGCTTCAATTTACACAGGTATTACTCTTGGCGAATATTACAGAGATATGGGTTATCATGTTGCCATGATGGCTGACTCAACATCCCGTTGGGCTGAGGCTCTCCGTGAGATTTCAGGCCGACTTGAAGAAATGCCTGCCGAAGAAGGTTTCCCTGCGTACCTTCCTTCAAGACTTGCCGAGTTCTATGAGCGTGGCGGTCGTGCCGAGGTTCTCAGCGGCGGCGAAGGTTCTGTAACGCTTATCGGTGCGGTTTCTCCGCAGGGTTCAGACTTCTCTGAGCCTGTAACACAGAACACAAAGCGTTTTACAAGATGTTTCTGGGCTCTTGATAAGGCTCTTGCTTATTCAAGACATTATCCCGCAATTAACTGGATGGACAGCTACAGCGAGTATTTTAACGACCTTGATCCGTGGTTCAGAGAAAATCTTGGTGAGGATTTTATTGAATACAGAAACAGAATAAGCGCACTTTTACAGGAAGAAAGTTCACTTATGGAAATCGTAAAGCTTATCGGTTCGGATGTACTCCCCGATGACCAGAAACTTGTAATTGAAACAGCAAGAGTAATTCGTGTCGGTTTCTTACAACAAAACGCTTTCCATGCCGATGATACTTATGTTCCGCTTGAAAAGCAAAAGCTTATGATGAAAACCATTCTTCATCTTCATGCCAAAGCTAAGGATATAGTTGCTCAGAATATTCCGCTTTCCAAGATTCTTAACCTTGGTCTGTTTGATAAGCTTACAAAGATGAAGTATGATATTCCTAACAGCAAGCCTGAAATGTTTGATGATTACATTAAGGAAATTGACGAAAAGCTTGCTGCAATTTCTTAATAAGGAGGGAACGCAATAATGATTATAGATTATGTAGGCGTTAAAGAAATTAACGGCTCTCTTATAGTTATGGACGGTGTTAAGGGCGTTTCCAACGAGGAAATTGTTGACATTCGTCTTGATAACGGTACAATGCGTCAGGGTCGTGTCGTTCAGATTGAGGGCGAAAGAATAGTTGTTCAGGTTTTTGAGGGTACAAGAAGAATCAGCCTTAAAAACACAAGAACAAGACTTACAGGTCATCCTATGGAGATGCCTCTTTCCCCTGAAATTATCGGCCGTGTACTTGACGGTGCGGGCAAACCTATTGACGGACTCGGAGATATTTTCCCTGTTAAAAAGGCTAATATCAACGGTACTCCTATCAACCCTGTTTCCCGTGTTTATCCTAAAAACTACATCAACACAGGTATTTCAACCATTGATACGCTTATGACTCTTATCAGAGGTCAGAAGCTGCCTATCTTCTCCGGCTCAGGTATGAAACATAATGACCTTGCCGTTCAGATTGTAAGACAGGCTAAAATCAGCGGCGCAAACAGCTCTAACTTCGGTGTTGTATTTGCCGCAATGGGTGTTCAAAAAGATGTTGCAGAATACTTTAAGAAGAGCTTTGAAGAAAGCGGCGTACTTTCAAGAGTTGTAATGCTTTTGAACCTTTCAAACGATCCTATCATTGAAAGAACTCTTACACCGAGATGTGCTCTTACAATTGCTGAATATCTTGCATTTGAGCTTGATATGCACATTCTCGTTATTATGACCGATATGACATCTTATGCCGAGGCTCTTCGTGAGTTCTCGTCATCAAAGGGTGAAATTCCAGGCAGAAAGGGTTACCCCGGCTATCTTTATTCTGACCTTGCATCACTTTATGAGCGTGCAGGTATGATTAAAGGTCACAACGGTTCTGTTACACAGATTCCGATTTTGACAATGCCTAACGACGATATTACTCATCCTATCCCCGACCTTACAGGTTACATTACAGAGGGACAGATTGTTCTAGACCGTTCACTTCAGGGACAGGGATTGTATCCGCCTGTTAATGTTCTTCCTTCCCTTTCCCGTCTTATGAAGGACGGTATCGGTGAGGGTTATACAAGAGCCGATCACCAGCCTCTTGCAAACCAGCTTTTCGCTTCTTATGCAAAGGTAATTGACGCAAGATCGCTTGCATCTGTTATCGGTGAAGAGGAGCTTTCTCCTACTGATAAGAAGTACATTGAGTTTGGCAGATTGTTTGAATCAAAGTTCGTTAATCAGGGCTTTAATGAAAACAGAAGTATTGAACAGAGTCTTGACCTTGGTTGGGAATTGCTTTCAACATTGCCGAGAGCAGAACTTGACCGTGTTGACGATGCTTTACTTGATCAGTACTATAAGGGTGACAAATAATCGTTTGAAGAAAGGAGTGTGAGCATTTATGGCAGTACAGACAGTACCTACCAAGGGTAATCTTATGAATACTAAGAAATCCCTTGCACTCGCCAAAAACGGCTATGAACTGTTGGACAGAAAGCGTAACATTCTCATCAGAGAAATGATGACGCTTATCGACCATGCAAACGCAATCCAGCAGAAAATTGATGACGCTTATGCAGAGGCTTACACAGCACTTCAAACGGCAAATGTTACCAACGGCTTTTGTGAAGATATTTCTAACGCTATTCCCTATGAGAACGGCTTGAAGCTTGATTCAAGAAGTGTTATGGGTGTTGAAATTCCGATTCTCACTATTGAGGAACGAGAGGACCATCACTACCTACACTACGGTCTGCGCACAACAAATTCGGCAATTGATAAGGTTTATACAAAATTTACCGAAGTTAAAAATCTTACAGTTGAGCTTGCCGAGATTGAGAACAGCGTTTACCGCCTTGCCGATTCAATCAAGAAAACTCAGAAGAGAGCAAACGCTCTCAAGAACATTATGATTCCACGTTTTGAGGAAACAGTTAAGTTCATTTCCGACGCACTTGACGAAAAGGATCGTGAGGAATTCAGCCGACTCAAGGTAATCAAGAAGAAAAAGCAAAAAGATGCTGCTTTGAAAAAAGCTAAAGAATTAAGTGCTGAAAGCGCATAAATTATCAGCCCGACCGTAATTTGGTCGGGCTGTTTTAATGCAAATACAGAAATAAAAAACGGGTTGACAAGTTTTCAGCAAGTCAATCCGTTTTTTGTTTTTGATTTTTTTATCACTTACGGTCAAGTTTTCTTCCGTGCATTTTCTCTTTTGTCTTTGTACCCTTTACTTTGAAGATAATCAGGTATCCTGCAAGAAGTGCAAGGAATGTTGTCTGAGTATAGAACAAGGCGTAATCTCCGCTTGAAAAGCCCTTGCCGTGCTTTACGGGCTTGTCCTCGGGCTTTTCTGTGGGAATAGGCTCAATGCCGTCATAATTGTCCGAAATCACCGCCTCATCGGGCGAAGACACCGCAGATACACTTACACAAAAGGCTGATGAAAAAGTCATCAGAACAGCCATTAACAAGGTAATTATAAATTTAGTCTTTTTCATGATATTTCCCTTTGTAAAAATTAAGATTTAAAATAACTACAGTTAATTGTATCACAAGAGAAATATATATGCAACTGCTCTTTATTCTTCTGTCCAAACCTCTTTTGCCATATTGAAAGCTGCCCAAGCTTTTGACCATCCTGCATAGAATGCGGAATGAGTGATGATTTCTGCAATTTCTTCCTTTGTAATGCCGTTGTTTTTGGCTGACATAAGATGATACTTAAAAGAAGAATCTACAAGTCCCTGTGACATAAGTGCAACAACTGTAACAAGTGAACGGTCACGAAGTGAAAGTTTGTCTTCCCTACTCCACACTTCACCGAAAAGCACATCGTCATTAATTTCTGCAAATTTCGGTGCAAACTCACCGAGTTTATCTCTTCCTGCTGTCTGTTTTACCATTGATATTCACTCCTAAAATTCGTTTATAAAATAGTTATTTTAAAATTATTTAAATCAAAGCGACTGCATCTTCTGCAATCTGTTCGGGTGTGAGGCGGTTTTCTTTGAGGACATCGGCAGGATTATATCTGTCAAGGAATTCCTTTTTAAGACCGAAATTGATAACCTTTACATCTGACGGACCGTAGAAACGGGCAATCTTCTCACCAAAACCTCCGTCAAGCACTCCGTCTTCAAGTGTTACAACAACATCATGGTCTTTCTTGAGGCTTTCAAGAAGTTCTGTGTCAGCGCCTGTAATGTAGTAAGGATTGATAAGAGTAGGCGCTGTGCCTGTTTTTTCTTCAATAAGCTTTGCAGCCTGTTCGCCCATTCCATAGAATGAACCGAGTGCGATTACGGCAATCTTACCGCCCTGCTGAGCAACTTCATATTTATTAAGTTCTGCAAAATTCTTTGTGCAAGGCTTGCCTGTTGAAACAAGTTCTGCAACAGGAACACGAATTGCAACAGGGTAATCTGTCTGCTCAATGCTCCAGTCGAGGACTGCAAGGTAATCTTCCTTAGTTGTCGGAGCGATATAAACAAGGTTAGGAATGTTTGAAATCATGGGAATATCAAAAATTCCGAGATGCGTAACATCTGTCATACCGTTTACCGACGCAGTCTGAACAAGGATTGTTGCAGGGTTTGAGTCAATGCACAAGTCCTGTGAAAGCTGATCGTAGGTTCTCTGGATAAATGAGCTGTAAACATTGAATACGGGCTTGCCGCCGTTCTTTGCGATAGCAGATGCCATTGCAACAGCTGTCTGTTCTGCGATGCCTACATCAAGAAACTGTCTGCCGAATGCTTTTCTCTCATCAGGAGTAAAGCCGTAAAGTGCGGGAGTACCGGCTGTAATCGCCACAACTGACTTGTCAGACTTCATCTTATTTCTAAGATAATCTGTTGTGATTGAGCTGTAGTCCTCCTCATCAGGGAAATTAACAGTAGTTTTGCCTGTTTCAATATCAAACGGCATACACCAATGCCAGCTTTCTTTGTCAGTTTCAGCAGGCTTATAACCTTTACCTTTAAGAGTGTTAATATGAACAACAACAGGATGATCAATATCTTTTACAGACTTAAAAGCCTTGATAAGCTCTTCAATATTGTTGCCGTCCTTGACATATACATAATCAAGCCCCATTGACTTGAAAAGGTTACATTCAGCCTTGCCGTCTGTGTCACGAAGAAGTTTGAGATTTTTATAAAGTCCACCGTGATTTTCTGCAATTGACATTTGGTTATCATTTGCTATAATAATCAGGTTTGAATCCATTTCACCGGCAACATTAAAACCTTCAAGAGCCTCACCACCGCTGATTGAGCCGTCACCGATAAGTGCAATAACATTGCCCTTGCCGTTTGTTACATCTCTGCCCCTTGCAAGTCCGCAGGCAAGGCTGACAGAGGTTGATGTATGACCGACAGTAAACATATCGTGTTCGCTCTCTATAGGGCTTGTATAGCCTGTTACATCATCGTAATGCTCCTGTGCAATATATGCCTCTTTTCTGCCTGTGAGGATTTTATGCGGATATGACTGGTGTGATACATCAAACACAAACTTGTCATGTGGTGAATCAAATACATAATGAATGGCAATTGTTGCCTCTACAATACCGAAATTCGGGCCGAAGTGACCGCCGTGAACACTTGCACGGTGAAGTAAAGCGTCACGCATCTCCGATGCAAGAGCGTTAAGTTCATCAATACTGAGTTTCTTAACATCCTGCGGTCCGTTTATTTTTTCAATATACATCGTAATCAGAGCTCCTTATCATATAAATTTTAAATATAAATCAGAGAAGTTTCTCTTTGGCTTTATTATACAGCCTAAAGCTAACTTTAGGTCAAGAGTATTTTTAAAAAATTTATCTTTTGCATTCTTTTTTATGTATATCGTTACAACGCAATAGCATAACCCTCGACAGATAACTATAATTGAAACAGGCACTTACATAATTGCAAGTGCCTGTTTCATGGCTGAGCCGGCGGGATTCGAACCCGTTATATCCGCTTTATTATTGCGATAAATACTGACTTTTATTTTCATTGTGTTGGATTTTGTGTTGGATTAAGCGCACAAACTTCTAAACGTATTGCCACCTGCGATACCGTCATCATTCAAACAGTGAGTCCGCTGATATGATTTAACTGCCGAATTTGTGCCAACACCGTAAATACCGTCAAAGCCGTTTGTGTCATACCCTTTACAGATGAGCAAGCCCTGCAAAACTTTGGTAAGATTACCTCTACAACCGTATGAGAGTACAACAATTGCATTATGAGTGCCCACACCGTAAATTCCGTCAACAATAAGGTTCATTCCAAACTGACGGTTAAGTTCTTCCTGCAACTTCATAACCAAATGTTTTTTCGTGTCAGGGCCATAGATACCGTCAACCGTTGTGCCTACCCAAGCCTGTACAGCTTTAACGCCGTAGTATTTCGGTGGTGTACTCGTTGTTGCTGAACTGCCCTTATAGTCAGCATTAAATATAATGTCGGTATCAACATTTCCGTTAATGCCGTTGACTTTTCCGCTGTCGGAGTTCTGCCAGATGTCGCAAGTACGACACGGAGAGTCTGTTCTCCATTGTGCGAGCCAAATTGCATATTGCTTTTTAAGTTTCTCGTAATTGAGATAACTTGCAAACCAGCTTGCACTTGCATAAACGCCGGCTGAATAACCGTGAACTTTAACACACTCACAAAATGCTACAGCCATTGCGGTTAAGGTGTCTTTGCCGAGTTTGGTCTGAGAGCCAAGCTCAAGGTCATAAAACACGGGTAAATCAAGTTTTCGGCCGTTCAAGCAATAAAGGCAAGCACTTGCTTCCTTTTTCGCCTCGGCAACGCTGTACGCATACGAAAACCAATATACACCGACTTTCAGTCCTGCGGCTTTTGCGTTCTTGTAATGTTCTTCAAACTGTGCGTCTTTCTGATATGTTTCTCTACCAAAGCCGGCACGAATAATAACCGTGTCTATACCGTCAGCCTTGACTTTGTTGTAATCAACATTCGTCTGACAGAAACTTACATCAACAGCAGTAACTTTCATTTTTAATCACTCGCTTTCTGTTCTGCAAATATTTTTATACCTTCAATAAATGCTCTTGATTCAAGTACAGCAATATAATCTGCCATTGCTTTAATCTGCATATTATATGCGTTGCGTGGACAAGTCGGAGCAAATTTCAGTTCTCCTTTATCCCAAGCATCAAGCATTTTCTTCAACCTTTTATAACGGATTACCAATTGCTGATATTCAGCTATAAATCTTTCCTTGTAATCCTCACTACTCATAAGTAACGCCGTATCGTTCAGAAGGTTCTTTCCCTTTTCAAAAAATGTGTTTTCAAAATCTTCTTTGGGCGACCACGACTCGTGACCGTCAGCGTGCTTAACATGATAACCTTCATCATCCGGATTTTCGTCCGTAGGTATCTGCCAGCCTCTGTATGTATTATAATCGCCTCTTGTCATCGGCTCGGCTTCAATTTTTTTAACTCCGATATAAGTTTTCATTACTGTTTCTCTCTTTCGTAAAGCTGTTTTGCAAGGACATATCCTTCAAGTTCCCACAATTTGTTTTCGATTCTTGCCATACAGATTTCTGTACCGATTTTTTCATCATAGTTTGCTGGGTCAACTGCTCCGCTTGATTCAGTTAAGACAAATCCGTTTGGCAGTTTGCAACTTACAACGGTTACTTTACTGTAAACTGTTTCGACCTTAATTTCTGATTTTTCAAGTAATTCGTCAATCTGTCGTTTTGTAATGGTATTTTGCATTGTTATTCCTCGCTTTCTTTAAGCTCCGGCAAGCCACCGACACTTGTCAGCATTGAGAGAATGCCAGCAAGAAGTGTTGAACTTGCAACCATTACCCAGTTTACATCGCTCATTACTACCGCAACTGAGAGTGTTGCCGCTGCAGTCTGTGCCATTGTCTTTGCGGCTCTGATGAGTGCCGCAACCGCCCATTTCTTAATTTTCTGCTTATTCATTATTTTCATCCTTTCTTATAATAGGGTTAGTCGGTAAGTCCATGACCTTCTCATGCATATCGTCCATTGTGCCGTTCTGCCCGAGGTGATGATATGACTGATAGCATTTGTCATATGCATCCTTTGCATAGACCTCAATCCAACCTCTTTCGATATATTTTTCGCCCGACCGGATAAGCTCCGCCCTAAGCAATGACTGTGTGCCTTTGCCAATAGCCTTAATTTTGCTCCACTGCGTTTTTACTATCGCAACAATTGCTGCAAGTATTATACCGAATAGAGCTTGTAGCCAATATTGTATAATCCAATCTATCACGCGTTTGCACCTTCCAATGTTTTTATTTTCTCTTCAAGAATTTTCAATCTTGCTTCCACCTGTCCTTTTAAAACCTTTTGGCGATTTTTAAAGTTGACCTTGCACGAGAGGCTTGCCGTTTTGTTTGCATTGAGCTTAATGCGGACAAACGATGCCGTACCGCTGACATTACCTACAATGGTTGATTTTACTGTTTTGTTTAGCGCAAATTCAGTTAATCCGGCAATTGTAGCCTTCTTGGCATTGGCAAGCGTTAAAGTAACATCTGCTGTTGTCTTGCTTATATCAGAAACAACAAAGTCAAATACATTTCCGTCAAGAGTAATGCTTGAAATTGGAATATAGACATATGATGCAGAAGCGTATGCCGTTGAACAAGCTACATTCATTGTACCGTCAGCGACTGACACACTTAAATTAGTATTGGTTACACTTGTATAGGTTCCGTCGGCAATATCTGCACTGTTCGGTGAATCTTCAAGCACATCTGTCACCTTTGCTGTCTCACCGCCAAAGTCTGCATTGTTAAGGTTATAAAACTTAAAGATTTCATTGTAATCATCGGTAAGATTTGTGTCATATACCAATCGCTTAGGATTAACATATGATGACAGTGTGCCGAGATTAATTGTAGTTCCTGCCGTATTACTAAGAGCATAATACTCATTGTTTGCGTTCAGCACTTCTGCTTCTGTTGTTCCGTACTGATACATAATATCCGAAAGTACAAGCCGATTGACATCTGTCATCATAGTAGAATTGAGCTTGATTGCCGATGCATCTCTGTAGTGACCAATTTTAAGGTTATCAACAACAATGTTTCCGTACTTGTACTTGATGTTATTGTCATATCCCGAAATAATCGGAGAGAATACACCGTCAACGAAGCAGTTGTTAATGCTGATATTGCACGGCTCATCACTGTACGGTTCGTCTCTTGACGACAACCTCTGATTAAGCACAATACCATTGCCCTTGTAATTGCCGTACTTTGAGCTTTCGTCTTTTCCTGCACCGTAGAGTTTACAATTGTCAATGTAGTTAGTGCCGTTGTCCCAGTCGAGAGTCAGACAGCTTGCATATCTGTTCTTGATAATTGAATCCCTCAATGTCAACTTACCGTACTGCGCCTCAATTGCCGAGCCCCAGCTGTCAACATCAATATAGCAGTCTGAGATATTGACATGCCTTGTTGAAACCTTAATTCCTCTTTTGGCACATCCCTTTATTTCGCACCTTGAAATATTAATATAGCCGTCACCGCTGAAATCATCGGTCGGCCTTTCGATCAAGTAGATACCGTCACCGTCCGGCTTAACATCTCCGGAATTATATCCGTCAATATCATTAATTCGCACATTAACAATGTTACCGTGTTGACTGTACCCGTTTCCTGCGCTTGTCACGCCAATGCCAAATGAATGAATGTATCCGTCTGGGCCGACAGTTCCGGCTTTAATGCCTGATATTTTGGCATTTCTGACATTAAAGTGTGAGCAGTTTCTCAAAAAATTAATACCTGCCGCTGTTGCCGATAAAGCATTGCCTGCATTAGATATATTAACATTGTCTATGTTTGCATTTGGGCAATTAATCAAAGTAATAATCTGTGACACTTTATTTTTGCCGTCAAAGTTACCGTCAATAACGGTCAGATTCTTACAACCGGTAAATTTGAAAAATGTACTTTGTACACTTGTGCCTGCTGAGTCTGTGTTGTCAGTAGCTTTATTGCAATAAATAAATTCAGCATTATCACATATAATTGTCAGATTTTCAACATTTTCGAGGGCTAACCCGTTGCATTTATATGTTCCCTTCGGAAAATATAAAGTTCTGTTGTCAAGCGGATAAAATACAAGCATACCAAGAGTAGTGTCAGCGCCTGTGTTATCTACTCCTAACGATCTGACGTTGAGCCAAGTCAAATTACTTGCATCAACATTCGGATATGTGTTCATGAATTGATTCAGCGTATCTTTCAGTCTTGATGCCATACTGTTTACAGCCACTATAATTTTCTCGAAAAGGCTTATGCCAGTTGAAGCACTCGGCAACATACCTTTCTGCCTGTTAATTCCGACAAGGTTGGTATTGAGTGTTACTGTATTGCCATTGCTATCTGCATAACTTCCGGTCAGGCTGAAATAGACTTTATCCCCCTCAAGCTCTGACGGTATGTCAAACACTGCGGTTTTGTCATCAGTTGTAAGGCTCACTGTGCTTTTTATGATATTATCTTTTTCGCTCATAAAGTTGGCAGTAACAAGAGAGCAGTTGTCCCAGTCGGATTCCATAAAGTAGCATTTGATTTTAGTGTATTTCTTTTCACCGAGAACCGGATTAAATCCGTCTCTGCGTTTCAGGGTATTTTTATATACTTCAAATTTTAGTGTGTTCACAATGCCGCCCCCTATCATTACTTACATTATATAGTTTTCTGCCGACTCAAAAAAGTTAAAACCCACACAAAAAGGACAGCGTTTCCGCTGCCCTCACAATTTGTTTATTTACCTTGTCGCTTTTTGATTTTATCCTGATATTTTCTGAGAGCAGATTTAAATCTGCTTTCAGAACCGTAGACATTCAGTAACTGCCTGTACAATGTGTGCGTCGTATCTGCATCATTGCTCTTACTTGCAGAAATGTACTGCTCAAACATCGGATCAGTTCGGCTTGCACTCTGCATCAGCTTTTTCATTTGATTCTTTGTCTTACCTTTATGCTCCATAAGGTATTTTTCAACCTTTTCATAGTTCGCAGTATCGCCGTTCTTCAAAAAGTCAAATGCATCCGAATACTTGTACAATTCGGGTTTGCTGTCACTCTCTTCTTCATTGTCGTACTTATCAAGTCCTTCTGCATTTTTTTGTTCATCTTCAAGGTCACTGACAATCGAATTAATGGCTTTTACAACGGTTGTTTTGTCAAAGCCTAAGTCAGAATACTTTTCAACCGTGTTTTCATATGCTGTCAAATCGCCGTTAAAGAACGCATTTCCTGCGGCAATGATTTCCGTATCATCTTCAAGCTCTGTTTTCAGTTTGCTGTTAATATAGCTTTTATCAACCTGCTTGCCTGTGGAAGTCTTTCCTTTCAGCCATTCTGAATAAAGTTTTGCAAATTTCTTTTTGTCGCCGTCAATAAGAGCCTCATAGCAGTAATTAGCATACATCTGCATAGACACTTCACCGTAGTCATTAACAGTCGGTGTACCGCCGTATTTTGTGAAGTTTTCAATGTGATTGCATGCTCCCTGAAACAAGTTCATCAAATTCTTTGTTGGAAGTCCTGTCAGCATTCCGAGTGTTCCCACAAGTGAAGAAATATTTTTTCTCAGCTTTTCGGGTGTATCGGAACGGGCAATGTTTATGATTCCCGTTATAAAGTCATTAATCGTGTCAACACCCGGAAGAGATAATCCGTAAAATTCTTCGTTTTTATCAATGAGTGCTAATACGGTATTGTACACCGTGTCACCGAAAAGGAACATGCCCGTTAATTCAGAACCGAAATCCTTCAACAGCCTTGAACCGACAGACCACGGAGTAATATTGCCGTCCTCGTCACGGTATCTGTCCCACTTGCCGAACAATGCGGCTATCAACGGCATCAAAATTCCGCAGGTCATAGCTGTACTGACAATAATTGCGGAGTAGGTCCTTGCAAGCTGTTTCTTTGCAATCTTAACTTCCGTTCTCGCCTGCTTCTTTTCAGATTCACTTACAGCCTGTTTGTAATCTTTAAGCCTTGCGTTGTATTCACCGCTTGCGTCCATTGCGGCATTTACCATACAGAAAACCTGACTTTTGCAAATTGTAAATATTCTGTTCACGGGATTTTTACTTCTCAAAATCTGTCCTTGTTGCATTACCGAACTGTTAGGCATCATATTGTTAATAATGTCCTCAAGCGTTTTTGCAACATTCGGCATAAATTCCTTACTGTCGGGAGATATTCCCATATTGCCCTTTACATGCTCATAGGCAATCCAGTAGTTCATTTCTACCATAAGCACATCATTTTTTTCAATCCAGTTTAAACGGTCAAGAGTATGTCCTACCCAACCCGAACTGTCAATCAAGCCTTTGTATCTGCTGATTTCTGCCATTTCACGGCTGTTGTTGCCCTGTTTTCTGTATTCAAGTATAGGAGTATATTTAGCAATTTCATCATACGGAATACTTTGCTTGTAGCTGTCGGGTAACGCTCTGTTTACAAACGGAGTATGCTTTCCCGGACGAATGTGTTTAAGTCCTGCAAGGGTTGCTTTCCAGCCTACCCTTGCCGCTGCCAATGGATAAGAAGATAACTGTTTGATAGCCGAAGAGATATTTGCTGTCAGTACCGCTCTTATATATTTTCCTGTCAGCATATCAATTCTGCCCGGATCAGCCTGTTTTGTCGAGCCCTGCAAATCGCCCATGAGTTTACTTATGTATTCTTCGCTTTCGTTGCCCCATTGCTGTTTCATTATTTCCTTCATACTCGGGAAATATTCCGTTGTCGATGTGCTTTCCTTCTTTTTCTTTTGCTTTTCTTCCCTTTCAATGAAATCAAGAACCTCGTCAATGCTGAGCGTTGAGTGCGCCTCTTTTTCAACGCTGTACTTGACATCACCTTGATTCTGTGATTTAATATTGTCAGAGAATCCATACTTGGAACTAGGCAGAGGCAATTGGAGCCCATTACCCGTTAGCCAAGTATGGGTTCTCTTTTCATTTGGTTCAACATACAATATATTACTTTTATCAATCATATGTTGCAAATTACTGTCTTTGCCGTAGGCACTTGCTATTTTTATAATATCAAGGCTTTTTCCACCCTCTCCTATAGGATTTAACTCTAAAGCTACCAACACGGGATTATTTTTTGCATCGTAAACATCACCAAATAATACTAATCTACCTTTAACTGTATATGACTCCATAACAATAATAGGCGATTCCAAAACATTAGGCACTTGTTTAAGAATATCATCTGTCATTTCAGGGTGTTTGTTTTTGATTTTAAGTATTTTGGAAGTATCCCACCAAATATTTTTATCGTCAACACCCAATCTTTGAAGAACCTCTGATGTTGTTCCTACTCTGAACGAAAATCGTCCGCCCTTTTTATCCCATTCATCGTACTTATCGGTAAAGTGTTCGTCAATGCTCAGCTTGGATTTTTCTTCTTCATCCGCATGGGTGTTATTTTTTTGTCTGATATTTTCGGCAGAATTAAGGTTTTCTTCCTGAACAGCTTTAACAAGGCTGTCATTTTTGTGGTCGTAGCGTGGCATATTGAACACACGGTTAAATGTTTCAATCGGCATCGTAAGACCGCACCAGCTTGACACGCTTTTAATCTGAGAGGTAAGCTTTGCCGTTGCACCTTTAAGTTTCAGCCTGTTGTACTTGAAATTTTCTCTTTCATGAAGGAATGCTCGGCTGTTGATACTTCTGTTAATCAGCACATCGGCAAATGTTCCGTAAACCGTATCTTCGTCAATCGTGATAGGACAATAGTTTTTTACCTTTGCAATTTCATATCCGTATTTTTCGTTTGACACCTTGTTGACGGCATTCTGCATATCTTCATTGTACATCTCACGGCAAATTTCATAAACAGTTTTTGCAATCTCATTGTTCATGACATAATCCCTGATTCGTGAAATATCCGACTCTGTGGGAAGAATATAACAACCGCTGTCCTTTGAATACATAAGCTGTTGGTTTTTCCGTTTTATGTACTTGATATTCGGCACTTGATAACCGCTGTACATCATATGTGCCCTGCCGTATTCATCCTCATATTCAAGGAGCATTTCAACAAGCATATCGGCAGTAAGTCCAACTTTAACCTGTTCGCCTGTTTTCTTGTCAACAAGTTCCTCTTTGGTGTTAGGGTCTATGCCGTCAAATTCCATTGCCTGCTCTCTGACATAATCCTTTTTGGCTTTATATGAGAAACGGGACATTTGTTCTTCATACTTATTCGTCCAGTCAATGCTTAATTGTTCTGCGTCCGACTGTCCCTGATTCAGCATATCCATCAGCTGAACAATCACGCTGTCATTGTGATAACCCGAAATCATTCGTGCAAAGCGTATCGGATCTGACATATATTTGCGGTATGCCAAAAGCGTCCTCTTGGCAGTGCTTGCCTGTGTATTAGAACCTTTCTTGTGTGTGCCTGTAACTTTTTTGAGTTCCTCAGCACCTTTTCGTGATACAAGATAAGCGTCATACTCCTTGCCGTTAATGACAATCTTATTTGCAGCGTCAAGCAGTTTCTTTACTTCGCTGAAAGCTGTGCTTATTCTTTTCAGCTCACTAAGAGAAAAGTCCTTTAACGAGGTTTTTCCGTTTTTCTCGGCTTTCTCAAAAATATTTCTTACATCTTCAAGAAGCCCTGTAAAATGCTGTTTGATATTGCCTTTGTTGTCAAACACATTATATCCCAGCAAAGCGTTTCTCATTGCCGGTGGTAAAGTAATTTTTCCGTCAGTATTTGCAATTTCGCTGTTTAAAGCCGAAATAAGTTTCTCGGTTTCTGCTGACAATGTTACTTTGTTTACTCTTTCATCTTTTTGATTGACGGTTTTGTTATATCCCGTCTTTTCCGTAATGTCGTTTACACCTTTGGAAAATCCCGAATAATTGCCTGTCAATTCGGAGAGAAGTCTGTACAAAGGTTTCACAACCGAAATAGGAACATTATTGCTCGGCTTAGGCTTTAAGTGTCTGTTAATAAGCCTTTCAAGCGTTGTACTGATTTTCTGACGATACTTCGTTTTATCACGCTCAGCACGGTATTCTTCTGCAACCGTCTTTTTTGTTGCACGAAGAGTAATTCTGTATTCCTTTGCATCGCTTTTGATTTTATTCCTCAGCTTAATATCATTTTTGATATACTGCTCGGTTTTCTTATTGTTCTTTCTTACCAAAGATTTAATCTGCTTTTCGGCATTTTTCTTCTGCTCCGAAATCTGTTCTGCATATCTTGCATTCTTTTCCTTTAAGAGCAGTTCGTGTTCCTCGTTAGCCTGATTATATATTTCGGTAATACTGTGCAATAATTCTTTATTGGCATTATTGTCAAGAACAACTTCTTTTGCCTGTTGTTTCAAATATTCCGTAGCAACATCAAAAGCCATTTCAATTGCCGTTTCGTCAATTGACTGTACACTCTTTCCGTCAATTGAAACAAAATGTTCTGCAAGGTCATAGTTAATAAACCTTTCAAGTGTTTTGTATCCCTCTTCACTTCTCCAGTTAAAGGTTTCATCAATTCCTGCAATATCTCCGATAATCTCTGAAATTGAATTTCCGACATCTTCAATACTGCCCTCGTTTACACTTTCGATGAGAGCATATCCCTTTGCTGTTCTGATGTTGATTTTACCCATAAGTGCTTTACGGAAGTTTGTAATACTGCCGTAGGCGCTTTTAATAAAATCAATGTCACCTTTCGGAATAACAAGGGTAACCTCTTTCAGACTGTCGCTTAAATCCTTTGCCCACTCGGAATGCTTTTTGTCAATCAAGGAAGATTTTTTCAGATATTCTTTGCATTCTTCCGCAAGGCTCTCAATTGCATCGTTAAAACTCTGCGTATCATTTTTGACGGAATTTTCAAAGTCATTTACAACTGACTTAAACGCTTCAATTCTTGATTTGTGCTTACCGTTAAGATTTACTCCGTATTCCTGCAAAACATTACACACAAGACGGTGCATTCCTGATTGACCGATTCGTATATCCTTGCCCACGCGCATTCCGTGTTCGGCGGTTTTGCCGGCATAATGATATAAAATGCTGATCCGCCTGTCGGGGTTCTTTTCGTCCTTTACAGCGTCAAAAACACTTTTGCCGTCGTCATTCACAAGCCAATCATCGTATTCATCGTCAATTGAAAAATTCAGCGTATCGTGTATTGCACCGGCTTTTTCATCTTCATCTGTAAAATCATAATCTTCATCAAGACTGTAACGAATATCAGGGTTATTGCCGTCAAATGTTCCGATATTGTCTGTTGCAGATTTAACCTGAGTATTTTCAAATGCTATGAATGTTTTTGTGCTTCTTCCAAAACTGCCGACATCATTATTAACGATAACACCGTCATAATTGCTGTTTTTGAAATAATCATCTATCAAGGCTTTAGCGTTATGGCTTGCTTCATTAACCTTATTTTCCCATTCTTCCATAATTTCATCAAGTGCATCTCTTGATATGGATTTTTGGTACTCTTCTTCAGATATTTCACCGTTCTTTTTCGCATTCCACAGCTTTTGATATTCCTCGTTTTCTCTTTTCATCTCCTCGTTGAATTTAGCCTTGTATTCCTTATTAACGCTGTCTATCGCACTTTTAGCTTTCGTATATCCCTGTACATTCTTATCGTAAAATTTAACAAGTTCGCTTCTGTTGTTGACAATGAGGGGATTTTTAATAGAGGCATACAACGGCATTTGAATATTTCCGCCAACTCCGATATCGTTGTTTGTCGGTTTCATAAATATACCCGTAGGCATTTCACTGTCAAATTCTCCCGAGCCTTTTTGTTTTGTATCAAAGGTTGTAAACTCTTTTTCTGTTTGGTGGTACAAAACAAGCGGTTCACCGTTGTTGTCTACCACTTTACTCGCTTTTGCAGGGCTATTCTGCCAATCACCGAACCATCTGATAAATTGTTTGCTTTGAGTAATATTATTGATTTTTTTATTGACAATATCATCAATAGGACGTATAATAATATTGGAACCCGAATTTTTAAGTCGGCTGGGTAATTGGTACCCTGACTTCTTAAAAATATTCTGGGTTCTTTTTTTGTCTAAATAAAAGAATCCTGTTTTGCCCATTGTTTCCAAAGCAATGGCTTCTTTTATATAATCGTTGATATTATCCTTATCAAAATATGTTGCAACAAGATTAACATCTATGTGTGTGTTATTGTACATTCCCTCATAATCAACAGTTATCGGTGCAATTACCTGTTTTCCGCCAACTGATAAATCAACTAAAACAACTACTTTATGGGTGCTGTCTTTGCTCTTATTTTTCTTTACCGCAAAATCAGGGTGAGCTATTACCATAAGCGGATCAGAAATTTTATTGTAAATATCTTTTACAGTATCAAACCCTAAATTGTGATAATTGGTATTTTTATGATATCTCCCCTCACTTTTTGCTCTTGTATCTGATACTGCGACAGAATAAATATGATTTTTAGTCATAGCAAGAGGTAATGGTGCTAATCCGATTTTTTGAAGGATTTTAGGTGTAATACCCATAATTACCGCATCGTCACTATTGTATGTGTTTTTTTCAATTTCATCAACTTTCTTTTCAAATTCCGCTTGTACTATGTTGTCGGTACTTCCCATTGAATATTTCTCAACATCAATCTTCTCCCCGTTCTGAACCTCTGCCTGCTCGGTGATATTTTCTCTTGCGGTGTCTGCCGCCTCAGAAAATCTTTGAGCGAGGTTTTCAAGTGCTTCAAGGTCTTTTGCAAATGCTTTAGCTCCGTAGTTTGTGCTTTTGTCGATGAGCCAATTCTTTACTTTTTCAATCAAAGATTTAATTGCCGCTGCAATTTTTGATTTATTCTGCTTGGTGCTGAGGGCAATATTGAGAGCCTTTTCATCTGAGGCAATGCTCATAAGTGTGTCGCATACAATTTCTTCCAGTGCGGCATCTCTTGTGTTTTCGTGTTCATCGGCCTGCAAACGGTTGCCGTATCTCTCAATTGTACGGTCAATCATCTTGTTAAGGTCAACACCCTTGCGTACAAGATAGTCTGACACAAAGTCACTCAATGTTCTCCATTCGGTTGGGTTGGTTTTCTTAATCATATGTCCGGCTTCGTGTAAAGCTGTGGCAAGGATTTTCTGACTTGAAATTTCTGAGCTTAAAATAATGTTGCCGTCTCTTGCAACACCGTTCACTCCGTCAGCAAGACGATCTGAGATAATAATGTTTCTGCCCGTCTTTGTCGCAAGGTTGCCGAGTGTATTAATAAGCTCCTGCGAAATGTGTGAAACATCTGTTCCGCTGTCTGCATACACGCTCACACCGCTTGTGTCGGCTCTGCCGTTGCGGTTGATTAACTCGGTCAGTCTGTTGGCATGGTGTTGAGTGTTAATGTCAACATCTCTTCTGCCGGTGCTCAATGCCTGACTTACAATCTGTTCACCGAGAATATTTTTAAGAATCGTATATTCAGAAGTTTCTCTGAGTGAATCAAGTTTAACGCCCTCTCTGCCAAAGCTGTATGCGGCTGAATATGCTCTATTATATTTATAAAGCATTTCGTCATCAGTCATTCTCTGAGCCTGCGGACTTTCTCTCCATTCTTCAAAGTTTGAAATATAGTTCCTTGCACCGTATGTATCAAATTCGTTTGCACTGTGAACAATCGTATCAAACTGACTGTCAGAGAATGTTATGCTGTCCGCATTAACCTGTTTACCGTCATTTGTGTTGAACACAAGTGTATTTTCTTCATCACTGCGATTGATTTTTGCTGAGCTTTCAAGGCTCTTTAGTGCAACCTTGACAACCTTACCCGTTGAAGTATCTGTTGCGATAATGCCGTTTGGATGCTTCTTGCCAAAAGCATATACGCCGTACATTTTGCCGATATCCTCTGTATCGGCTTTTTTTGTTGCATTGATTACAGTGCTTGCCTGTTCTGCGTTCTGCTGTCCGTTCTGAGCCGTGTTCTGCTGTGTAGGGCTCTGTTCGTTCTGAGCATTAACAGTCTGATTACTCTGCTCTCGTGTGTTCTGCTTTTTAACCTGAGCAATTTTGTTTACAAGTTCGGGATTTTTGCCAACCTCTCTGTTGATAAGATACATAAGGTTGCCGACATCTCCGGCACTGATTTTTCCCTCGTTATCGGTTTCAACGAGTTTCTGCATTTTGTGTGCATAGTTGTATGCTCTATCGTTTTTGTCGGTTGCAAGTCCTTGCCTGATGAGTAAATCAAGGTCAAAGTTTTCATCGGCCATAAAAGCTTTACCGATTTGTGCGTTGCTCTCTTTATTTTGGGCCATATCAATTTTTGCACCTGCAAGATTAATTCCTGCGGTAGCAAGGTTAAGCACACCACCCGATATTGCACCGCCGGCAAAATCAAGTCCGACATTCTTCCAAAAGTCCCAGCTTGCGGCATTCTCCGCCTCAGCCTCACTCATTCCCTGTTCCATATAATTTTTCTTTGAAAGGTTGTATGAAGATAAATCCTTGTTTATTGCGTCATCAGTCAATCTGTTTGCAAGGTCGGTAAAAGCCTCTTCCGAGCCTTCAGTAAATGCACCTTTAAGCACATTGCCGACAGCCGCACGAAATGTGCTTTTACCGCTTGCTCTAAACGCTGAGAGCTGTTCAAGCGATATTTTCTCAAACAAAGCTTCGGCAATGCCGTTGGCTACTCCAGTTGTCACTGCATTTTCAATTGAACCGCCGTTTTCAATAACCTCATTAGCACCGCTTACACCCGCAGAAGTACCAAGCAAAGTTAAACCCATTGCCGAACCACCGGGAATAAACTTATTCATAACCATATTGATAGTTGAATCAGCAATTCCCATACCTGCGGTATAGAGCAAAGAGCCGAAATCATTGTTGATTCTTTCGGAAACTGATTGCCTTATTGCTTCACTTTTTGCTGTCTCGGTAGTGTCAGGATTTATATAACCGTCACCGCCGTTATATTTTTTATCAATGTTAGCCGAAATATATTGAATTGCATCGGGTACGCCTCCGACAAATTTCTGACCTATGCTGTTTGCGGAAGCAATAACGGGATGTTTTTTTGCATACATTTTTATACGGTCAAGGTTATCCTCTGCCTTTTTTTCATCCTGTTCTCTCGCATACCATTTATACAAGGATTCGGTATTATAGCCTTTATCTTTAAGTTTTAAGAAATCTGCTTTGATTTTATTTCTTTCGCTCTCAGACAGTTTTTTGATGTAGCTGTTATCAGTATTATCAGCTTCGTCAGCGTCTGAGGTATCTGTTTTTAAATACTCCTGCAAAACATAATATTTCTGCAAAACAGTTTTTGCCTTGATGTCGTTATTAACAATATCGTCGTACTCTTTTTTCTTCTGTTCAGAGAGTTTTGCGTTGTCGATTGCAGTTTTTAATTTTCCCTGTTCATCTTCAATTGCTTTAAGCCGGTTATATGCCTGTTCTTCATCTCTCTGATTCCACAAGCTGTTAGCTTCTTTATTAAGCTGATTATTATAATCTTCCAACTCCTTACTTGATGAATTATCATACATATGCTTGTTCAGCCAGTCAAGTTCTTCTGTTGTTGCGTGTATGCGTGCATTTTTCCTCTGTTCAAGCGTAGAGTTTTTGTATTTATCTGCATACTTCTGTTCTTTCTCTGCCTGTTCTGCAAGTTTTGCGTTTTCAGCTTCTGCGGTTTCAGCGTTCTGTCGGTTTATTTCCGTTTGCTTATTAACCCTGTCGGCAAGCTCGTCATATTCTTTCTGCATTTTCTCGGCTGTTTTGGTGTCACCTGTCGCAACCGCAGCATTATACATGTGTGTAAGTCCTTTAACTCTATCATTCAAAGACTTGTTCGGGTTTTTAATTGCGTCCTTCAAATCCTCTGCGGAGCTGTTCGCATTATTCAAATTTCCACTAAAAAAGGATTTAATATCCGAGCCTGTACTTGAAGAAGTATTGTTGCTGCTTTTTACAGAAATATCATTTGTCGCTGTTTTATTATTTGATGATGTCGAACTTGTGTCGTTTGGTAAATCGTGTTGATGCTGAAATACTTCCTGCTGAATCCATTCGTTATAGGAAGCCACCTGCGTTTTTCCGTTTTTATCGGTTATATACCTCGGTGCTGATGTATGCTGAATATAATTATCCGAACGGTCAATACCGTTGTGATAAAAGTTTCCGCTGATTTTGCCTGCTTTAAAATCTCTTAAATCGTCGCCTGCGGTTCTTTTTCTTTGCTGTGCCATATATACAGTCCTCACTTTTTCTTCTTATTTATCGGTAGTTCGTTCCACTCTTTTTCCGATAAATATTTTGTTTTTCCGTTTTCGTCCGTAGTAACTCTTGAAGTTGACGTTTGAAAATAATCAGTGTTTTTACCGATACTCATTGAGTTCGGACCGCCGTAGTGGTCATCATTAAGCGTTCCACCGTTTTTGCTCATCCTGTCAAGCGTGCTTGTCAGGTCAGCCGTGCTGACATTGAGCTTATCGGCAATATAGTCCATTTCGTCAAGCGTGATGTAGCCGTTATAATAGCCCTGTGCAAGCTGACCGACCTTGTATTCATACTTAGCATTTTTAAGGTCATATGCATCTACGAACTTATCATATGCCGCTCTGTATCTGCGGTTATCCTCTTTCTCCTGTGCAGCTTTCTGTTCTTTTGCCAACTCTGTCTGAGCCTTAACATAAGCGTCATAAGCAGATTTATTTTTATCGTATTCAATCTTCTGAGCGTTTTCTCTTTCAGCCTGTGCATTTTGTGCAAGCTGATTGGCACTTACCGTGTCATACAAATAGCGTTGACTGTCTGCTGCTCTTGCTGATGAGAGATTATTTACTGCTCCGTTAAGTTTTGCTGAGTAAACATCATTATTAGCGCTGTCAAGGTTTGTGTCTGCCTGTCTGTCGGTTGAGTACCTGCTTGCAAGAAGATTAAGATAGTTCTTGTAGTCTCCTACCGTGTCACGATTACGGCTGTAATCCGTACCCTCAAGCGTGTTATAGAGGTTAAGCACATTTGCGTTTTTCTCCTGCTTTGACTGATGATCCTGTTGTGCAAGTCCTCTAAATGTACTTTCTGCATCGCTTATATTGCCCATACGGTCATTGTAAACCTCGTCTGCGACTGTATCGGCATAGGTAGGATTGTAACCGCCTGAAAGCTGATTAGCTGTGTTACGGCTCGTATCTCGTGCCATAGCGGCATTCTGCGCAAATTCCTTGCGGTACTGCTGATATGCCTTGTCTTGCGTCGGATCATATTCAAATCCTCTGCCTGTCAGATAGTTGCTTATGGCGTCATCTAACTTACCGCTGTAAGTGCTTTTATAATTGTCAACCTGTCCTGTCGCTGTTGATTCTGCACCCGCAAGAGCGGTGGCACTCTGCTTAGTGTCACCGCTCACCGTCTGATTCGGTACTTCATTCATAAGGTCATTATAAATCTTTTCTTCACTGTTCACGCTCAATGTTCTCACCTCACTTTATTTTTACCTGACTGTTCAGATAATTGTAATAAGCATCCGACTGTCTGCGCTGGCTGTCAATACTTGACCTTGTGTCGGCACTCAATGTGTTGTGTTCATACTGTGCCTCGGCAAGACTTCTGATGTCTGAAAGATTACTCTGTGCCGCTGACATTTGTGTCTGCCAGTGAGCAAGTTCGTTCTGAAAGTTACTCATATCAAGGCCTTTGCTTGTGCCGTACTTGTTTTCGTAATAGGTCATAAAGTCGTAATCATCCGTTACGCTGTCCCTGTATTTCTGATACTGCGTGTTATCAAGGTTCTGCAATACGCCGATTCTGTTCAGCGTATCTTCCTGCTGTTGCTGATAACTCTTGTAGGCTTCATTTTTAAGTGTGGGTACTTTGTTTGCAAGCTCGTCCATATACTCGCCGAATGCCTTTTGTCCTGCAGCCTGTGAATATGTATTGCTGTAACCGCCTGTGTTGCCGGCATAACTTCCCTGCACATTCTCCTGTGTAACCTTGCCCTCACGGGTATATTTTTCTTTTGCTTGCTGATATTCCGTAGAATTTTCGGGTGTCCAGTCAAATTTATTTTTTTGATACTGATTGGCAAGCTCGTCAATTGTACCCTTGTACTTACTCGTATATCCCTTATTGATTTTATCTGTGTAGGAATTAGCGTAGTTGTCAGCCTGCTGACGAGCCTGTCTTGTGTCGTAGCTGTCAGCATATGTCGGAGCTGATGAGGCAACACGGTTATAGTTATTAACCGCATTGTCAACATCGCCCGTTCCATAAACCTTGTATGTATAAGCCATTATTTTTCACTTCCTTTTTGTCCGATTGCGGATAGAAAATCATCTGTTATGTTGTCGCTGTCAATGTTGCTAAGCACGAAAGCCAACTGTTCGTACATATCATTCAGATAATTTCGCATCTCACCTATGTCATTTGTCGAAGGGGGCGGATCAAGTTTAAATGTAGCCACGCTTATCACTTCCTCTACTGTGCTCAATATCAATTCCGTATATTTCGACCTGTCCTGTACCTACAAGTTTAAGGCGCAGATATTCAGCTCTGCGTAAAGCTACGGCGAATACTCTCGGCTTTTTCTCGCTGTAAAGCATTTCCGATACTTTCCGCCATTCGCCGTTGTCCTTGTACTGCACAAACAAGCTGACCTTTGCTCCATTTTCGGCTTTAATACCGATTCGTATCTTGCCGATATTCTTCACGTTTAATTCGCTGTCGTAAAGGTCGCCTGTTTCAGCAGACCACTCAAAGCAATCTTCCTGTTGATACTCATATTTCGTATTGTCAACAAGAAGATTGTCCGCTTTATCAGGACACATAATGTTTTCTTTTGTTTCATCAAGCCAATACAGCACACCGTTGTATGTTGTGCAGTCAATCATCTTTGCGTTATCTTCCTTGTGCCACAAGCCTTTGTCAGTGTCGTACACAAGAAGCTCTTGTTCTCCGTCATCTCTTTCGGCAGATATGTAGTATTTATTTCCGTGTCTGCCGCCGACTGCGTTCTTATAAGTATGTCCCCACAAAGATTCTTCGCTGATGAGTGCCGGCAAACTACCGCTCTGATAAGCATACACACCGTTATGGCCAAGATAAAACAAAGTTGAGTTAATGTTTACAAGACTTTTTTCGCTTCCAATCTCAACACCGGGAACATTGTATTCTGCAAGGGTAAAATTACTCGGTTTTGTCCCGTAGATTTTTAATGCGTAGTTTTCTTTGAAGAAAATAACGCTGTCGCCTCGTGTTGCAATCCCTGTAAACTTTCCTTCTTTACCGCAGGTCATAGCCCAGCTGTCTGTACTGATTCCGTCACTGTATGCCTGCCAGTTACGCTCATCGCCTTGTTTACAACAATAAATTTCGTTTTTGTCTGAGGAGCAACACCACAAGCGGTTTTGCATTTCAACAATTTTCCCCTCATCAAAATCGGGTGAGATTCTTTCAACTGTGACCGTACCTGTGTACGGCACGCTTGATTCCAATTCGCACTTGATTACAAGCTCATTTTTAGAAACGTAATAAACCTTGAAAGTTTTCCCGTTAAGGTTTTCTACATAAGTCTTATCGGCGTAGCTTTCAGCATCTGTGCTGACAAGAGAGTCAGTTAATCCGCTGATTTTAACAAAATCTCCAACTTCAATATGCAATCCAATGTTTTTGGCTCTTATTGTCGTATAATTAAACTTTTGAGATAACTTTTTGAAATTCAAAAGCCTATTCTTTTTAAATGTACTGTCCTTCTTTTCAATTCCGATAACAGAATAAAAGTTGTTATAACTCTCAATTACCGTGCCTATCTTAATATCATTTAAGCTGAATATATCAACCATGTCTTTATTACTTGTCAACTGATATTTGGTGTCTGTTAAATCGTTGTTGGTATATAAAGTTATGCTCGGTCGATAATTTTTGTTCGCACTTGCGTCATAATATGAACGTGTAATTGAACATAACAAATATGCGTAATCATATGTCAAGGCATCAAGTTGCAAATTACTCTTTGTTTCTACTCGTGTGCTCAAATCTTTGTTTTGGCAGTCAATCTTAGTCACCTTTTTGTTGCTAATATTGACCGAGAATTTCTCGGGGAATACTACAACCTTATTGCCGTATAAAACGATATGGTGCTGTTTGGCCGCATCAATCTCATCAATCTTTGTAACCTCTGCCCCGATATGCAGATTTTTGTCTGAGTCAATATAAATCAAACCTGAGTTAGCCGACAAAAGATTTGAGATGATTTTGATTTGGCTATCGGAAGTAATTCGGGAGCGGTTTGCTCTCGGTGCAAGCTGTGGGTATTTATCAGAAGTCATATTTTTAAAATCTTTGAACTCTGTGTAAATACTGCTTGATGAGCTTGAAACCCTTGAAAAGCCTGTGTTCGGACTTCGGTTAAGTCCTCTGAACACACTGATACTCGTTGTGTCTCTCCTCGGTATGTTTAATTCGGGTAGCATTATTTCACCGCCTATCCAATGTGAAAGTTATATCGTTTCTTTTGCGGGTGCGTTTTAAACCAGAACACACCAAAATCCTGCCTCAGCTGATTATATACGCTCATATCAACCGAATATCTCTCGGCCTCTTCGTAATCCCTGTCAATCTGTGCCGCACAATAAACCTCATACATTCTGTCGTATGGAGCAGGGGCAAGCAGTTCAAAGTCACGGTCCGTGTCAATCAGATAGTTTCCGTATGTTCCAACTATGTAATTATCGCCTTCGCGATTACTTATTACATTGCTGATGATTTCCATTTCTACCTCATTAATATAACTTATAATGTCCTCATCGGACACATCATATCCGCTTTTAAGATTCCTCACTCTTTCAATTACCTTGTCAAGTGTCATATAATCACCTCTCTAATATCTGTGTACGCAAAAACGCAAAAAGGCGGAAGCTACCGCCCCCGCCCTTCTGCGAATTTTGTGTAAGGAGTACAATTTATTCCTTGTTATTGAATTAGATTCTGCCCTCGGCAATAGCCTGCTGGGCAATCTCGGCAGCCTTATTTTGCACACCCTGAGCAAATTCAGCCTGCTTAATTGAGTTGTCAATAATCTCCGCAACCTTGCGTGGAATGTTCGTCTTGACACCTCTCGGCACGGTGTACTGCACGCCGTTAATATTGACCTCAATATTCTTGTTTGACTTCATCGAGCCTGTTGGAGCGATGTACTCAACAAGTTCTTCACTTTCCTTGTTTGCCTTTTCAATCATTTTAGCAAGTTCCTTGTCCTGCTTGATTTTTTCCGCCTTGCGGTCGATCGGCATACTCTTCTTGATTTCCTGCAACTCGTCATACATTCCAAGGAGCTTATCAAGCTGAGATTTTTTAATCGTTACAGTATCGGCAGTAGTTTCCGCTGCCGATACTTCTGTCTTTTCTGCCGATACTTCTGTCTTTTCTGCCGATACTTCTGTCTTTTCTGCCGTCTCTGCGGCTTTCTTTGTTGTTGCCATAGGTTATACCTCCCGATTATGCTACAGCCGGAGAAGCTGTCTGTGCTACGGTGTTGAGTGTTGAAGCTGTTTCAATTCTCACCATTCTTGTCTGACCGATAATGCCGACACCGTGAGTTGTTTTCCAACCCTGTGTTGCGCGCTGATTAAGAGGATCAGCTGTACCGCCTGAGCCAAAGCCCTTAACGATTGTCTGAGTGCCTTCACCCATAATCTCAACAGTAACATATGCGTCCTTGCCAAACACAAGAGTTGAGTAAACATCAATCTTGCTTGCACCTGCGCCCTTAAACACCTTTGCAAAGTTCGACTGTACAAACTTGACATTACCGATTGTACCGATTTCGCCCTTGAAGATTTTTTCCGCGTGAGCATACTTAACTACGCTGATAAAATCCTTGTTGGTGATAATGTCGTACTTAACGTTCGGGTGTACAAGAGCAACATAGTTTTCACCGATAGGCTCAGCGTTCTGACACTCGAGATAGTTCAGCGCTCTGAAAATTGTGTCAATTGTGAGCTTACTGTTCGCCGTAATAGCCGCGCGGCTTGCAACCTCTGTAACCGCACCGTCAGAGCCTACAGCCGGTGCATAGATAACGCTTGTACCGGCATTAAGAGCCTCACGGTCAATCTCTTCAATTGAGCGTCCTGCCTGTGAAGCAAGCTCCTCACTGTCCTTGGTCATAACATCATCACGGCTGCAAAAACTTGCCCAGTCTGTGATAGGGGTATATGCGCCGTACTGATTCACCGCAATCTCAACGTAGTAGAAGCTCATCTTATTACCGACAGGAGTAATGCCTTCCTGCAACGGTGTTGTAACGGTCGGGTATGGTGAAATACCTCTCTTATTGTAGATGTTGCCCGACTGTTTTGGAATTGTGTCATGCTCACCGAACTGACCGTGAACGCATTTCGCTGTCAGGTTCTTGAGGAACACTTTGTGATAATATGTAGCTTTTTCGGGTGTCCAGTCATTGCCCGAGGTTGATGTTGTGTTGCCGTAAGCATTGTAAACATAGCCGTTTGACTTGTTTACACCGCCTGCGTCAACCGTATTACCGTGGATATTGATAATAAGCTTAATAATCTTGCTTTTCATATGTACCTTCCTTTCGGCAAGGCATTAGAGGTGTGCCTCGCCTCGTCTTACTTTCTCGTAAAAGGCATCAAATTCAGCGTCAGACATATCTTCCACGCTCTTTCTCTGCGTGGTTGTACCGCTTTTCTTGACCGCATTTTCGGTTGGTCGTCTTGCACCACTCTGAATTGACTGTGCCGCCGCACTGATTGCGGCAGAGCTTGAACGCTTTACAAGGTCTTTCTGCAATTCATCAAAATGCGCCATTTTGTACGCAGTAGTCAAATCATAAATTTCATCATTACGACCTGTCTTTTCGTTCTGTTCATTTCTCTGTTGAGCAATAAAGTCAAGAGCTGTTCTGAATGACGAATTTTGAAATTCCTCTTCAAGGTTGAAGTTTGGAAATTCCTTCTGCGTTTCCGCTGCAATTGACCTTAAATGCGTGTCAAGCTCTCTTGCGGCTTTTTCTCTTCGGAGGGTTTCAAGCTCTTCTTCCTGTGCATTTGTTTTCTGCTGCTTGAAAAAGTCGTTGCGTGCCTCTTCTGTCGTTACTCCTGCGGCAAGAGCCTTTTCTGCGAACAAATCCTTATCCTCTGACACGGCTTTGAGAAGACCGTCAAGGTCATCGGGCTGTACATTGTATTTGTTTGCAATAAGAGCGAAAATCTGATTGCCGGTATTTTCTTTTTTCTGCATATCTGAAATCTGCTTGTTTTTGGTTGACATTCTGTCCTTAAACAAAGACTGCGCTCTGTTCTGATACACATTTTTGAATTTACCTTTAATCAGCTTTTCAAACTCTTCTTCTAAGTTTTCTTCGTCGTCTGTGTCTGTGCTGTTGTTTTCGCCTTCTGCGTTATTATTCTGATTCTGATTGCCGTTGCCGAAAGCCTTATTGTAATCGTCGATAAGGTCGTCACCTATGCCGATTCTCTCAGCTCTCTCTCTTGTTTCGCGGCTTATGTTGTTTTCGGTGCTTGTGGCATCACCGCTCTCACCGTTTCCGCCTCCGCCGTCAGCTGCGCCTGCTGTGTCGCCGTCATGCAGATTTACGATAAGATTTATAAATTTGTCGTTCATAAGAACCTCATTTCTCGCGTCTATCCGCGGTGTCTCTCTCGTCTTTCCGAGGTGTCAGGTCTTAATGCAGTCCCACTACTGCGACCTTATATTTTAATTATATCAACCTTAATTTTTCAAAAAAAGTTAAAACTCTTGTTGATTTTAAACTTTATTTCGGGTTGCCGTCATCAAAGTTTAAATCTATTTCATCAGGATAATTCTCGGCATAAAGTTCAAATCCCGTCCATAGTGCTTTAATGCCGTGTCGGACTTCGGCATCTGAACTGACAATATAAAACTCTGATTCCGTGTGACCGTTTCCATAGATTTCATTGACTATCGTCACATTGTTTTCGTCCTGCATTTCACGCACGTATTGCAAAAATGTAGAACATAAAGCACTCACGGCAACACACACATCATGTGAGCCGTGTCCTTTGCTTTCAAAATATATCAGATTTCCGCTGTCAATCAATGTTACTTCAATCACATTGTTGCCTCGCTTTCTGGCTGTGGCGGTGTCTGCTGTGCGGTCTGTGCATTTTCGCTCGGCATAGCATTCTGCACATCTGCCGCTGTTCTGCTTGCGTTCATTGCCTCAAGCATCTGCACCTTGTTTGAAAGTTTCTGCACAGCCTGTGATAAGGTCTGATTCTGCTTGATTTTCTCAATCAGTTTTTCTTTGCCCTCAAATGTCATGCCGTCAAGCATTACGAGTGTGGCATCAGCCGCCTGCGGATTGAACGCGCCCATCTGGAACAGATTCATCATCATTTCATTTTGTGCCGCTGTTGCAAACGGGCTAGCCTTTTGCGCCTTCACGTCAATATCGAAAATCGGCAGTCGTTCAAGTATGTTGCCGTCCTCGTCGGTATAGTTTACCGTCTGACCGTCTGTGTCTGTATATGTCAACGGCTGTTTTCTGAGGTCTGTATTGTCAAACTCCTCATATGTAGTCTGATTGTTTTCACCAGTGATTCTGAAAATTCTCGGCAAGTTATAAAACTGCCTCATCAGTTCAATTTCCAACTGTGCAAGCTCCGTCATTGCTTCCTGTGCAAGTTTATTCGAGTCTCTGCTTACTTTTCCGCCTGCCTCTTGCAATGCCGCAATTGCCGAACCGCTTGTAACACCTGCCGCACTTGCTCCATTACTCGCGTCATTCGTAGCAGAAGTTTCTTTGATTTCATTAGAGAGCCTGTCGTACAAGCTCCATGCGCCCGAGGCAAGCTCTTTTGATTCAACCGGTGCAATGTTACCCTGCAACTGTCCGTTGACTTCAATTACCGTCTTGTCAAGGTCGGTCATATCGTCATTGTTCACTCCGACGCCTGTATTTGCGTACACTCTCGGCTGTGAGTTGACTTTGATGTTCACAAGCATATCGTGTTTGAGTTCATCCAGCTGATTCTGTGGTGCTCTCACAACATCCATAAAACCGAAACCCACGGGAGTATCACGCAGGCGAAACATTGGTTCAAGTACAAACGGATATTTGCCGTGGTTGTAAATCGGCTTGCCCTCGTTTTCCGAAGAGTAGAGAATGTGTTCACCGACGAATTTACAGAGGTGCAGTTCGCCGTTCTTTTTGTAGTACCAGTCAAGTAAGATGACTTTATCATTGGACTTATTGCTGTTGTCGTAGGTTTCGTGTTCCACAAGTCCAAGCGATGCAGTCGAAACGCTTTCAAGCTCGGGATATACCTTTCTGATTCCTTCTTCGTCAAAATATCGGGCAAAGAATACATTGGCGCTGTCCTGTATGTTTTCAATATGAGGCTCCCAAAAGAGATTCAAAATGTCAACACGGCTGATAGCAATGTCACCCAGTCCGTTTTCTGCGGTCTTGTCCCACAATACTGCGTAACAACCGCAACCGCCTACAAACTTGTCAAGCTGTTCATCAGAGTAGGTCCTTATAAATCCATTGCGTTTGTGTATGCACGGTATTACGCTGTTGAGTGTTTTAGCCGCCTGTTCGTCGTCCTGTGCTCTCGGCAAACATATAATTTCGGGATAATTATCCATTGCGTCAGCGTGCTTGTTCATTATGACATTAAGTGCCTGTGCGCCTTTGCGGTGCGGTACAAGCACCTTTCGAGGCCTGCCGTTATCGTCAGTTTTAATCTGCGGTGCAGTAGCCTCTGTATAGAGCAGATTATATTCTTTGAAAGCCTGCTTAAACCTTTCATCATACTGCTTTTTGCTGTTCTGATATTTGCGGAAGGTCTGCATGGCCTCGTGTATTTCGTCAAGTCCGATAGGCTTGCCGCTGCTCTCGTTCTCTTTTTCTGCCTGTTCGGCTGATTTCGGCTCTTCTTCGGTTTTATCGCCTTTGCCGTAAACATTGCTCAACTTTGATTTCTCCGAGGCCAGAGCTGGATATGTAGTTTTTATCGGCATAATCATTCCGTTTTCATCTCGTTTAACTTTGCTCATTTTGTAATCTCCTATCTGTAGTATCGTGCCTGACTTATATTCAATGGGTCAAATGCCCTTGCATTTCTCAGCACAACTTCTTTTGGTGTAATAATCGAGGTCATAAAGCCGTATCGCTGTTCATCGTAAATATGATCTTCGCCCTCGGTGTCAATATCTTCTGTGTCAATCTGCGAGTACACAAGGTTCGGAATTGTTCTGATGAAGTTAGTGCAGGTGTTAAAACACTGAAACATCGGATAGCCTTCTTCATCAAACGCGAGCCGTGAATGAAACTGCATTTTTCCGGCAATTCTCGCATTGTCGCCCTTGTTCCAAAACACTCCCAACTGTGCATGCGTTGCGGCTTGACTTTTTCCGCTGCCCTGTTCTGCGAATATAGCCGGATCAGCAACACCGTATATCTGTCTGCCCTTAATCTGAGGGTCATTATTTTCAATTGCAAGAATTTCCTGTGCAACTTTTTCAATTGGCCAGCGTACACCTGTATTCGGCTGATTCTTCTTGCAACCGTACAATTCACGGATTCGGTAAAATCTGCCGTCTTGGTCAACGGCAGTCCAACCGACTGAAAACGGTCTTGTATATCCCCAGTCATACGAGCGTATTATTCGCCAACTTTGCGGAATTTTGAACGGCTCAATAACATGAGTCCACCGTCTGTCCTTGTAATGCTCTCGGTTATCTATCCATTCGGTAAAAACCTGTCCTTCAAAACTATCCCACGAGCCATAGAGTAAGGCATTACGCTCCGCTTCGGGCAATTGTGCCAGTCGCTTGACATAATCGGGGTCATTGTTCATTAAGGCATTGTTGTCAAAAACGCTTGCCGTAATAAAGACTTTACTGCTCCAATAATTTTTGGTCGTGCCGTCAGGCATAATTACTTTGTCGCTGAGCCATATAGTTTCGCCCGGAGTTCCGGCAGTCACAAAATACTGTTTCACCCAGCCGTGGCCTACTCCGCCGGGGTTGGCAGTTGACCGCATATACACCTTCGTCGCCTTGCAGTTACCACGATTTCGGGATTTTAAATAACTGTACTCGTCAAATGTAAACTGCGTTAATTCGTCAAAGCCGATAAAATCGTATTGCTGGCCTTGATACTTGTACTTTTCATTCGTGCGAAATAAAGAGCCGAGCTTAATTTGTGCATCGCTTGAAAAGGTCCACACTCTTGTTGTTGCGTTGTATCTCGCCCCTCTATCTATCGACGGATAAATTGCCCTTGTTTGGTCTATGATTCGTGCAAGGTCAGGCACAGCCCTACGGAGTATCAACCCTCTGTATTCGGGTATATTCACCTGTCGAGCCGCCTCGACCACAAGATAATCGGTCTTACCGCCACCGGCAGCACCGCCGTATAGCATCTCATCTTCGCCACGACTTAACGCAATTTTCTGTTTCGGCTGAGGAGTCCATATGACTTTCTTACTCAAGGCTTTCACCGTCCTGCTCGTCATCTTCGGGCGGTCGCATTACTTCCTGCATCGGGATTTCGATAATGCCGAGAGCGTTCTCCTCGTCCTGTTTCGTCGTATAATCTGCGAGTATGTCACGAACATTGAGCAGACTCTTTGAAATCTGCGCTGCACGCTTTGTGTTTACAAGTGTCTTGCGTTTAGCATAATCGTAGCTGTATTCTTCTTCCGCTGTTGCGGTTTTCTCATCTTCGCTTTTTTCGGCTTTAACCGTTACTTTCTTCTTGATGAGCTCCTCGTCCTTGTCAAGCTCATTAACAGCTCTGTTCAACTTTGTGATAAGTTTTGAGGCAACGGCCACAACTCTGTCAATCTCTCTGACGGTTTTCTTCACTTTCTCTGTGTTGATTTTCTCTGCTATTTTGTTTGCGGTTTCACTCTGATTCTGCCGCCTCAGCTCCTGCCAGCGTTCTTTCCCCGACCTTTTTCGGATTGCATACACGCTCACTCCGTGCTTTTCGGCAAGTTTTGAAGCGGACATTGTGCCGCTGATATATTCAGCTTTAATTTGCACCCAGTCAATCACTTTTTGCTCATTTAATTCTGTCTGCTGTCCTTTCAAGTCTTTTTTTTGACTCATAAACTCACCGCCTTTTTGTACATGTTTCGTGTCTTAATTTTAGCTTTTTTCTTTCACGCAAAAAAGTTAAAACTTTAATACCAAATTTGTACACTTTTTTTCGTGCCTAATATTGGTATGCAAAAACACGGTTTCACCGAAAGGCAAAACCGTGACAGAAGTAAAATTTTTGAATTGATTTAAAATTTTTGCATATTATGTTTTTAAAAGATTGATGTTTTACAAATCTTTGCTGATCGTCTGAGCAAGCGGACAGCTCCTCCAACAATAGCTACCGCAAAAATCGTTGAAGTGATTTTCCTTGTCTTGCGGCGAATCAAAAAACAGCGTTGTGCTCTTACTTTTGAGAACTGCCCCGAAACAGCAAATCTTACTTTTGCTATCGTAAGAATAGAACGGACATTTGGCTTTGTTTTCTTTCAAATTTATCTCTCCTTTGATTTTGTATCTATTCCGCTGCATACTTCATTTTTGTGCAACCCCAAAAGACCGTACATCGCACGGTCTGAATTTACCATTATTTACCATTTTCGCCTCTGCGTAATCGGCAAAAAACAAAAATACCATTTTGCACCGCCTATGTCAGAGTAGTTCATTGAGTAATCGTCCTCAATGAGATAATGACCTTCGGGCGCTTCAATCATTTCGCCACGTTCAAGTGCTCTGATCTCTTTTCTTTTTGCCTTTCTTGTAACCGATTCAGGCTTTTTAAGATTTCGGCTTGTCATCATTCGCTTTTGTGCGGCATCAATCTCATCTTTACCTGTCAAATCTTTTGTTATGTACTCAGCCAATTTCTTGAAATTCTCGTTCTTATATAGCGGAGTAAAGTTCTGACCGTTTTCATATGGCCATTGTTCAGACAGCAGTTCCCTGTCCTCTTTGCTTACGATAATGTGGATATGCCAATTCTTACCCGACTTACCGCACTCAATAAACGCTATGTACTTTAATCGGCCCTTGCCCTGCTTTTTCAGGCGGTAATTTATTCTGTAAAGCCATTTACCTACCTCTTTGCGGAACTCTTCTTCTGTTTCATATGTTCCGTATGGCGCAGAAAAGCGACAAAAGAAATCACCGCTCCCAAAGTTTGCATTTATGAGCCTCTGCATATGCTTGACTGCACGGAGCTTGTTTGCTTTTCTCATCTTGGCCGAGCTTAAAGAATTATTTGATTTCCTTCCGCCGTAGTTTTTTCCGATTTTTCGGATTGATTGATAGTATTCAACCTCAATCATATCTCCGCTTTTGATTGTTCTTCGATATGTGTACATAGCATAACCTTTTATTATAGTATATTTTTCCTGTTTTCCCGACTTAAATAATCATTTGAGCAGGATATTAAAGGAGCATTTCAGCTCCCTCAATTATGACTGATTATTATTCTGCTTTAGAATTTTAATGCTGACAGATATAACTAAGCAGTAGCCCAATCTGACCACTTGAGCTACTGCTTTTTTGCAAACCTTACTACTCTGCAATTGTGTGTTCTTATTTTATTGCAATATGTCGAGCCGTTGCCTCGGCTCTTCTTATAACAGCTAAAATCAAAAAAAGAAGTCATTGCTTTTTGATTTTAATTTTTGAATATGGAAATTGTTTGATTTCTTGATTAAAAAATTGGATTTTGCGTGTAGCAAGGGTGTTGCCTTGATTATTCTTCTGACGGATCTGACGCTCTTACCGTGTCAGCCGTCTTATCGGGCTGAGATTCAGTCCTCTTAATAGGTTCTTCATACACCGAGAGCTTACCTGCCATAAGTGCGTTGACCTCAGCCAGCTTTGTGATATTTTCATTCAACACTCGGTTGTACCTCATTTCTTCCTCTCTTGTACACAAAAGATTCCCCATGTTGTCCTCGAGCATCTGATTTTCTGCTCTTAATCTTCTGTTTTCTTCCCTGAGCTTCTTGCAGCCTTTTTCAGCCTTGAGTAATTTAAGCTGGAGATAATCAATCTGCATAAGCACTGCCGCAAAACACGTATGTGAACGCTCGTGTGCGGATTCTTTTAAGTTTTCAATCTGACTGTTTAAAAATTCTTTATCTTCTCGTCTCATATGTAGTCACCTTTCATTTTTAGCAGTAAAACACAGGCAAGGATAATCCCTGCTTCTGCTTGCACAAAACTTGTACCCTCGGCATTCCTTACAAGAGCGGCAAGTCAATGTCTCTTTCGTTTCGGTATTTACTTTTGATTTTCCCCATGCCGACGAGCGCTGTATATTCGCCGTAGCTGTACGATGTTCCGTGTTCTTCATTATATTTCATTAGCTCCTCACAAATAAGGTCAATGTTATCCTTCTTCCTCTTTTTTACCATTATTTTTCACCTTCATTTCCCAATCCTTTTTCATTGCCTTGCGCTTCTTCGGGCAATCCTTCCAATTGCGATTTTTTCGTTTCCAACGGAAAGAAAAAAGCTTATAGCGTAAGCCTTTATATTTGATGCCGTGATACATTATTTTTACACCTCTTTACTTATAAAATCCGTGGCACGATATAGCGTCACGTAATCCCCTTCAAGGTCATCATCGTAATACTGTGCTGTCTCGTCGCTCATTGCTTTAATTATCACGGCGTAGTAATCTTCTTCCCATTCTTTCGCCGCTTCAATTATTTCGTCGAGCGTAAACTTGCCTTTGGCTTTTCTGAGCTTCAAATGCCAGCGCCCCTCGGCATCATATCCACTTTCAACTGTTGTCCCTTTTTTCATTATTTTCACTCTCCGTTTCATCTGACCAGTCAAAAGCCTGTCCGCAGCGCCAGCAAAATTCAGGTCTGCCCTCTTTGATGAGGGCGTTGCAAATGGGGCATTGATAGTCAGTCCATTGCCATTCTTTGTACTCGGGTATCGGCACCGGATCTTGCCAATTCTGGCGGTTATAATTATGTTCAAGCGCTTTTACTCTGCTCTTTTTATTACTACTTGTGCGTGTCACTTCTTTAAGTTTTTTTGTCACTTGCTTTTCAAGAGCATGGACGGCAAGTTTAAGAGCGGTAAATGTATTGGAATTGCTCAAATTTTTAAGCATATCTTCAATGTTTGCTCCTTCGCCGATTTCATTCAACACTTCAATTGCTTTTTCGGCAGTCATATCCTGTACGGCTCTTTCGGCTTGATAGCAATATGTTCTTCTGTTCCACAGTTTCGGGGCATTTTCGGGAGTGTCAAATATTGTAAACAAAGTTTTACTTCTGTCATTGCCTTTGTCATTGTCTTTCTCCTCAAGTAACAGCCGGCACATTTTAACAATTTGGTCTTTTAGCTCCATATTTCCGGTTGCAAGCATTTCTAATCTCAGCATGTGAGATTCTATGTAGGGTGTGGTTGGATCATCAATAGGATTAGGTGCATAAGCTCCTTTCTCCATAATCTTACATTGAGCACAAAATTTTTGGTTGTTTTTTTCAGGAAAGAACTTTTGGCACAATTTGATTATTGTGTTGTATAAAACTGCGTTTTCGTCTGAAATCACATTGATTTCACGGCTCAATGATACAAGCATAGAATGACGAGTAGATTGAGTAATGTACCCTGTATTATCTTCCTCTTTTTTTGCCATTATTTTTTCACCTCTTAAAAATCATCTCAGACATCTGCACATGTCTGAGATGAGGGTAATATTCAGAAAAGTAGGTATAGGTATAAAATGAGATATATATAATCTCGCTGTGCAGCGCGTGATTAACTTATTTAGTTTATTTTACTTCGCCGGATGTAAAAATCGGATGTGTGCCGTCACGGAGCTGTATCTCTTCGTCACTCATCACATAGCCGAGCTTACAAAGTAAGTTATAAAATCTGTTGAGATCGGGGTTGTTTTTTCGGTTAAATGTTTTTTTCCGAATAATTTACACTGATATAACTGAACGAACTGTAATTCGTCTGACACAAAGCGTATGCCGCCGCCATAAGCATTCTACCGCTGTTATCACTCCAATGTTCGTTGATGTAGCTGTCTATGTTTTCATCATCTTCAAAGTCGTGTTTGATAATTTTTCCAAAACGATATTCTTGGTTACTGGCTCCTGCCGCCACTTGGACTACAATAAACTTCACAAGCTCCTGCTTCTTGTTGCTGTCATTGAAATTCGTATCAAGCATAAAGCCTATTCTGAGAGCCTCACAGCGTTCGTCTATTTTTTCCGCCTGTTCAACAAGCTCGTCCCATCTCTGCTCTTCAAGCTTTCGCTTCTCTTCTTCGGCATCGTTCTTTTCCTGCTTTTCTAATGCTTCTGCGTAAATATAAATGTTTGAGCCGTAAGCGAAATAAAAATATCTCTTTCTGCCGTCCGCAAAGTCTTTACCGATCAAATCTTTGAGTGCGAATATTCCTGTGTATTCGTAATTGTCTGGAATTTCTCTGTATTTCTGCGCTTTAATCATTCCATGTCTAAGACAGAGCTTTTCAATTTTTTCTTTTTCTTCGTCAGCTTCCTGCTTTTGCACAGCAGAATACAAAAGATTGTCGAAATTATTCGTTCCGATTGATTTGAGCAATTCGTTTCTTACTTCAATATCCTTAATCTGATTCAGCCTGTCATAATCCTGCAATGTAGGCTGTCGGATTTGGCTCTCTTTGAAAGCGTCTTCGTCAAGCTCACAGAGCTTTACTCTTCGCCTTATTTTGCTTTCTGAAAATCCTGTTTTTTCGGCAACCTCTGCAACCGTATCACCGAGGTCGAGTAACAGCTGACAGCCCTTTGCTTCTTCATATACGGTTAAGTCGGACCTCTGCATATTCTCCGTGAGCATCGTTGACAGCTGTTCTTTCTCTGTCATTTCAACCACCGCACACGGCAGTTCAGTCAATCCTGCCTGCTTGGCCGCTGCTAATCTTCTGTGTCCGATGATAACAGTAAACTCCGTCCAATCGTCATTCATCGGCACAACCGTGAGGTTTTGGAGAATGCCACTTGCCTTAATGCTTTCAGCAAGCTCATCAATGTCCCCGAGAACCTTACGAGGGTTCTGCGGATGTGGGTGGAGCTTGTCTATTGCAATCGTAGTCAATGTCGGTTTTCTTTCCATTACTTTTCACGCTCCTTTTTTTCGGCAATAACATGCAAGCCTTTGAAACAATCATCACATAGATCTATTTTAATTTTTCTCTTGCGTTCAACAGGAATTGCAATCCCGATAAGGCTAAAGCAATCAGTATCAACCCCTAAATAGAATTCCTTCATTTCAACTGTGTACGGATCTGTGATAACTTTGTTACAGCAATCGCACTGATAAACTTTCATCGCTCTTCACCGTCCTCAATAGGCTGATTCCAACACTCAACGCAGTTACGGTTTTTTCTGCAATCATCTCTGCTCATCAGTCCTAAATTAAATGGGCATATCCATTTGGGTATTCCGTGATTATTAAGCTGAATATTTGGATAATGTTTCAAAAACTCTGTAACAAATGTCTTTTGCTGATGCTCATCGCTCCACTGTTGCACTATTGAAATTGCTCGTTGAGGGTAATACATTTCAAAAGTTATACAGCTCATACATTCAGATGTCCCGTTATTCTGACTGGATAGCGGACACTCGGAACATTTAATTTTGCATCCTTCCCCCCTTGTCCTTTTCGTCATCCTCATCTTCTCAATGAAATAATTCTCTGTTTTTGAACAATCAATCATTGGTTTCATTCTCCTTACATTCATATAGCCGATACTCCGACACACTCAAAGCCCTGTGTCAGATTTTCTGCTTTGAGCCTTTCATTTTCTGCTTTGAGCCTTTCATTTTCGGCTCTGAGTTCGTTGTCCTCTGCTTTGAGTCGGTCAATAATATCGAGCTGTACATTTGTAATCTCATCGGCAATTACATTGCGGTTGTTGAGGTGCTTGATATCAATTTCCTTTTTTGCCGACTCTCTCTTGATTTCGCTTTTGCTCTTCCAGTTTTTGAAAATCATTTTCATTGTTCTCCTTTACAATTTTTCTTTGGGTTCTCACACCGTAATGTTTCTTCATTGATTCCAGCTCACCTTTTGCGTTACCGTCCTTAACCGGCAACTGCTGTCTAGCCTTCGTGGGGTAATCGTCGCCTGTCAATTGTTCCCACATCTCTCTGCGGTTGTCTTTAAGGCAAGTGTTGAGATATGACATAACAACCTGTTCAAACGGCACCTTACATCCAAACCGTTCTATAAGCTCATCAACAATCTTGCTCATATGCCGTCTTGCGTAATCTTTCGGCTTTTTGTATGCTCTGACTGAGTTCCACAGCTTGATATGTACATTCTCATGTGTCAGCTCATCAATTGCCTTTGCCTGCAACTCGCACAGTTTAACGAGGTCAACCTCATCTTTACCGTATTCCTTGCAGACTTCCGAAAGAGTTACACTTGCACTCCTCACGGAGTCAATCTGCTGTTCCTGTTGGACCAGCAAATGTTCTGTCTTGAGCTTCAGTTCACGATACTCCTGAAAGAATTTTAATTTATATGCGGCAGTGTACTTCTCTGATAACAAACCGACCTTGCACATACTGTATGCGTTGGCAAGCTCCAGCACCAACAAACGGTCAAACAATTTCAACGACACGACTTCGAGATGATTAACCTCTCCGTCAATCCATCTTTTTGCCATGTCATTGAGTTCGTCAAGTGTTTTGTCATTCATCAGCTACCACCCTTGCCTTGAAAAGGTTCTGAATAGGTATGCCGAATTTCTTGGCAAGCCTCGACAGTTCTTCCACCGTAAAAGTACCCGGATCTTTAATTCTTTTTCTGTAGGTGCCCTCGGAGCACTGTGTCACAAGAGCCTGTCCTTCACGGTCAATACTTCTGATTTCTGCCTCATACTGTATATTGGCAATCAGCTGCCTTTTCATTTGGTCCTCGGGCTTAGCTAATTTTCTTGGCATTCTTCTCACCCTTTCATTATTTATTCCTGTAATCTGATATCGACTTTTGCTTTAGTAGCTTTCATAAACTTCTGCAAAAAAATCACTCGGGTGATACGCAGACATCAGATTGATCCTGTTCGGACAATTCTCCTCGGGGTCTGCAACACCTTCTTCAATTTCAAGCAAAACTTTTTCAGCACCATCTCGTTTTAATTCGTTAAGCTGACCGATTAGGTCATCAATCCTTACTGTAATTCGGTTCACTTTCTCTCCTCAAGCACACAGCGAAAATCCTTGTCTGCATCAAGGTCAACATGAGCTGGGATTTTGTGCCTTGGCTCACCATCAACAATAGACAAATGCACCGTTTCATGTCCGCTTGCCTTGATTTCTTCAAGTTTACTGATTAAGGTATCAATTTTTACTTTAATCATCTTCATTGTCATCTCCCCCACTGTCAAACATTCCGAGTTTGTTGCCCAACGCAATAATAGATTCAACAACCATTGCTAACTCGTTGCCTTTAATATCGCACATACGATAGCTGACCTTGATAGTTTCTTCTTCGTTGTCGATTTCATCAAAACCAACAGCTATACCTTTATTTAAGGTTTCTATTTCGCCGTTATCGTAATTAATAACAATACTCGTGATGTTACGATTATCCATTCTCTCACTCTCCCTTGTCAGTCTTTGCATTCAAATACACAGCCGTAGTCGCTGAGCATAATGCGAGCCGGAATGCCTTCTTCGGGTTCGGCTTCTTCAATTATGAGGTCGGCACATTCATAGCCGTCCTTTTGCAACATTTGAAGCTCTTTGATGAGGTCTTTAATTCTTACTCTGATTTCATTCATAATGATTCTCCCTACTTTTATTTTCCTGTAATGTGGTATCGGTTCTGTCTTGACCGTTATGTTATAATCAGAACGAAAGAAGGTTTGATTATGAACACAAAATATAAAGCTACTGCACCGCTGTCATCAGACAGCTATAACAAATTTACTGCTCAGACATTGTCTGAGATTTACGACACTGTAAAAAGCCGTGTCCCTTTTGATTCCTGCAAATGTACCTTTACATACTGTTCCGATAACACAACCGTTTCGGCGGATATAAATGACATTCCTAAAAATCTTAATGTAAAAACCTTTGAATTTTTCGTATTTGATTTTTCACAGAATGATGATTATATTACCGCCTCATTCACTCCCGATAACATTTCCGTCACCGTATGCCTGCCTATTGATTTCAAAAGCAGTAAAGCACTTGCTGAAAACATTCTCAAACGCTTACAGAAAGATTTCTTTAACTACTATGATTCCGTATCCGACAGTCGTACCGATGCAAATTCCCGCAATAAGAAGCCGTGGTATAAGAAACCGTCTTTCTGGAAAATCATCGGAACTATCGTTGAGATTGTTGCAATGATTATTGGAACGATCTTCACATACTTCATTAAAGGTTAGTACCGCCTCTATAGTTTTGGAAACTGCGAGAATAATCATAAGTATCAATATGATAATGTCGCCCATTCCTCTCACCCCCCTACTTTTGTTTTATGTAATGTGGTATCGGTTCTTTACAAGGTATTAAATTCTCTTAAAGCTCTTACGACCTCGGGCAGAACTTCCACTTCTGCCTTTGAAGGTCGTTCTTTTTTTGTAACTCTTTCAATAAAATTCACAAGGCTTTTTACAACCTTAATTCTGTCAGTATTTTCTAACATTCCTCTCACCCCCCTTGCAGTTATTTTCCTGTAATGTGGTATCGGTTCTTATGCGGTTTTGTAATCAAAAAGATACTCTACCTGTAATGTTGGAAAGAAATTATCACGGATTGCCTTAGCTTCAGAAAATTTAAGCCTGTCATACGAATTGAACTTAGCAGAAACCGTTGATTCATCTATTCCAAGCACGCGAGCTATATCCTTGTTGGTTACTTTGTTTCTTGATTTTTCAGCTTCCAAGTTTGGATACATAAGATTATCTCCTTTCTGTTTTTACGCAATTGCGTTTACTGTAATTAAAGAATACACGCTATTTCGTAAATTGTCAAGACTTTTTTAAAAATAATTTTTGCAATTTCGTAAATTTGTATTGCATTTTTGCAAATAGCGTGTATAATGATGACAAAAGGAGTTGAACATAATGACTATCGAAGAACAGTTAAAAAATGAAATTCTAAATAATTATAAAAGCATTCGTGCTTTTACACAAAAGATTGATATACCGTATTCGACCTTAGACACAATCTTTAAACGAGGTATTGGTGGTGCAGGTGTAAATACTGTGCTTAAAATATTTAATGAATTATCTTTGGACATTGAAAGTATTGATAAAGGTGTACTAACTCCTAACAATTCAAACAATAATCCAGTATTAAATGCCAATGAGAAAAAACTAATTTCTTCCTATCGCTCTTTAAACAATCAGGGTAAACAAAAATTACTTGATTACTCAAATGATTTAATATGTAGCGGTAATTACGGAGAAAATATTTACAAAATAAAAACCGCCGCCCGAGACGGAAGTTTTAAGGAAACAACCGTTACCGACGACGATTTGCAAAGACTTATGGATTTGCCAGATGTTGATGATTTAAAATAAATTTTTGGAATTGATTGAAAACTTCCCGTTCAAGCGGAGCAACCAAAAACTTGTTCCGCTTGTAGAGTTCCTGCATTCGTTGCCAGCGATATGCCGCTGCAGTTGGACTTATGTCACATATCTGAGCTATTTCATCAGCACTATTTACCTTTAATCCCCATAGGACACACGCAGGTGCAAGTAGTCTGCTTGCGAAAACATTCGCTTCCTGCTCTATTGGGTTGTCAGTTGGTGAGATTTCTCGGTTGACAAGCTCATACTTTCCGACATGACCGAGTAGTATATGGCCGAGCTCGTGAGCTACGGTAAAGCGTTTCCGCTGTCTGTTACATTCTTGCCGTACAAGTATTATAGGTTGTTTGTTTATGACCGTACATTTACCGTCATTGCCTTGCTCCAACTTATCATAATACTTAACAGCGATGCCAAGCTTGTGACACAACTCAACAATGTTTACCGGAAGTTCCTTTATATTTTCCTTTACAAGGATTTCCCATGACATATTTCTTGATTTTTGGTACTGTTTGTAATCCATAATAAAATCACCTCATACATATTATGGATTACAAAATCGAATATATAAAAAAACCGCCTGTTGTTCGCACCAACAGACGGCTTATAAAAAATAGGGATGAGAGATAAACACGCACCTCTCAAATATTATTTTATATCAATTGACATATATTGTCAAGGAATGAGAGGTAAATATGAAAATCGCAATAATTTGTGGAATTATTGTTGCGGCTTGTATGGGAATGATTATTTATATTCATCAAGAAGCATCAAAAACAAAAAATGGATCTCAGAAAAGAGAAAACGAGCAGAATACTTATGATAACTATGATGTGTCAACAAATTCAGATGTATCTGACTTGTTTAATAATTATATTGAAAATGGGGGTAATTTAACATTCATTGCTTCTAATATTACAACTACATATTGTGTCTTTCGTGACACTCCATTTGGAAAAATTTTAAATGAAGAACAATTATTGTGTGCTACTGCTCTATGCAATAGTTTATATTATGTATCATCAGGAGAAATTTCATCAGATACGATTCAAAGAAGTGTTGGATATGCGTTGACAGGTACAATAGGAAATTTTGCTTATAATGTTCCACATTCGGGAGATTTTGGCTTTTTAAGCAATTTTGAAGATAGAACTCTTTTTCATGTTTTCGGACTTTCTATGCAACTTGAATTCTTGTACTTCCTCGTTGATACGGATTTTACATCACAAGAGCTTTGTGATTCACTTATTGATAATAAAGAAATAATAGAATCAGCTGTTGAAAAAACTTATAAAAATCCGAAAGCAAATCCCACTTATCCACATATACACGCTGTCGTTTCTGATATGATAAGTAATGCTGAGTTTAGAAACTTGATTAAATCATATAAGTTTGGAAGGTGATAATTATGAAAGATAAAATTTTTTATTGGATAGGTGCTCTTGCAACAGTAATTCCCGTGTTTATGCTTCCGCTCCCTATGCTTGTTAGTTGGCTAATCGCCGTTGCACTTCTTATACTGTCTATGTTTCCTTTGATTTCAATTCCATTTGAATTGGGTTTTTGGATATATGGATTGATTACATTATTTAGTATGCCGTTTGATTGGCGGTCTGTTGTTGTTTTCCTTTTATTCCTCTTTTGGTTTTTTACCACGGCAGTAACAATATATGCTTTTGTATCAGCCGGAAGAAATAAATAAAATAAAAAATCCCCGTACTGCGGGAACAGTACGAGGATGGTATAAAATGGTGTCGGCATTTTTACTTGGTGGAACAAGAGCCGATACCACATTACAGGAGATGATATTATGGCAAAAGCCAAGAAACTGAAATCGGGCAACTATCGTGTTTTAGTGCCCGACTACAAAGACGAAAACGGTAAATGGCACTACAAATCATTTACAGCCCAAACGAAAAAAGAAGCCGAGTACATGGCTATGGAGTTCAGCCACAACAGACAGAGAAGTTCGGCAAGTTATGACGATCTCACGCTTAAAGAGGCATACGAAAGATACATAGGCATCAAGCGAGGTGTGTCAAGTCCGTCAACAATTAGGGGTTATGAGCAATACCAAAATAAATATTTGCAATTGCTTATGCCGATGAAGCTGAGGAACATCACCGCCGAACTTGTTCAAGCTTCCGTAAGCGAACTTGCAGTTACACACTCTCCTAAAAGTGTTAGAAATATATATGGATTGTTTCACTCCGTAATGAGTGTGTATTATCGTCAATTGGATTTATCCAAAATCAGACTTCCGCAAAAACAAAAAGTTGAAGTTGCCGTGCCGACAACAGAACAAATCAACACATTGCTTGACTTTTGCGATGATTATGTTAGAGTTCCCGTGTTGCTCGCAAGTCACGGATCTTTACGCCGTTCTGAGATATCTGCCCTATCTCCTGACGATTTTACAGACTTCGGTGTTATAATCAACAAGTCACTTGTTCAGGATTCGGGCAAAAACTGGATTTTGAAAAAAACTCCAAAGAGCTTTGCCGGCAACCGTGTTGTCCCACTCGACAGAGAACTGATACAAGAATGTCTTAAATGGAATCACTTCGGTATCAATCCGGGCATCATTGACGACCATTTCAAAAAGTGCCGAAAAAATTCCGAATTACCGTATTTCAAATTTCATTCATTGCGCCATTATTTTGCTTCCGAACTGCACGCTCAAGGAATCCCAGACAAATACATAGCCGAGATAGGCGGCTGGGAGAATGTTGAAACTCTCCAACGAATTTACCAGCACACTCTCAAAGACCACGCAGATGAACTCACAAAGAAAATTTTAAATGTTTTCGCCTACTCAAATTCCAAAAATAAATCCGACTGCAATTCAAAATCAGAAAAGCAAGCGTAATTTATTTATTTCGTGTTGGATTTCGTGTTGGATTATAAATCAAAAAATCAAGTTTTAACGCAAAAAATCAAGTTTTAACGCAAAAAGATGTTTTTCAAAAACCAGCAAATAAGCCGATAAATACTGAATAAGGCTTGTTTGCTGGCTTTTTTGTTTGGCTGAGCCGGCGGGATTCGAACCCACGGGTGACGGAGTCAAAGTCCGTTGCCTTACCGCTTGGCGACGGCTCAGTATATATTCTACCTATATTGATTATTAAAAAAACAAGCCGCCAAAGAATTTCTTCAGCGGCTGTTGGTGACCCATCGGAGATTCGAACTCCGGACACCTTGATTAAAAGTCAAGTGCTCTGCCAACTGAGCTAATGAGTCAAATGGGGTGGAATGCCGGATTCGAACCGGCGGTCTCCAGTGCCACAAACTGGCGCGTTAACCAACTACGCTAATCCCACCATAAGTGGCGCGCCAAAAGGGACTCGAACCCCTGACCTACTGCTTAGAAGGCAGTTGCTCTATCCAGCTGAGCTATTGGCGCATCAGTTGCTGACCTCAGTCAGCCTTTATATTATACCCATATACGGCATATTTGTCAACACTTTTTTGAATTTTTTTCATATTTAATTTTTAAAAAGTTTTTTTCGGACAAAATCCGCCAAATTACGGCTTTCCGTATTTCTGAGCAAGTGCAAGATTCCTATAATCGGGTTCAGATGAAACCTCTCTTATAAGCTTTACAAACTTAGGAAGTTGATACCGCTGATCTTCACTAAGCAATTCAATTTCTATTGTTGCCCTGTCATTCCAAAACGGATAAACATCAAGTTCGCAGTAGGTGCTGTTGTCAACAATGCAATATCTGTCTTTACTGATGACGCCTGTAACATACTGCCTTTGAGCAAGGTACGAGTCGTATTGTTCTTTTGAAATATAATTTTCAATTTCAATCCGCTTAATATCCGATATTTTGATTTTTACAGTTTTGATATATACAGCCTTGTCACCCTCTCCCCTTTTGCGGATTCTGAAATATCCCTCCTCGGGAGTAGTGAGGTATGCCTGTGTAATAGGAATTCTGCGACAGGTTTTTATGCTGTTCAAAAATTCAATATCAGGATATTCAATCAAAAATTTTCTTTCAATTTCAAGCGGTTTCGGAATTCCGAGAAATGCGACAACCTCCTTGAGAAGTCTTTTCAGCTTAGTATCAAAGTCGGTCGAATTATCAATAATTCTCAGATGCGGTGTGCCTGTCCACACAGCCATAACATCTGTGTCAACTTCTCTTGCTTTTTCAAGACTTTCTTCTCTGCGGAAAATATTGGTTTCTTTTCCGTAATACTCTTCAGCACCGTCTGCAGAAGTCACAAGATGAAATACTGCGTCATAAGAGCTTCGTATTACATCTTCATTCAAATTGTGGATACCTGCATACTTTGCAAACTCATCTTCCGTAACATATGCTCTGCTGTCAAGCAATCCTCTGTCAAAAAGCAAAACCGCCTTTTCGCAATCCATATTTTTGGCAATTTGCGTTTTTTCATTCTCCTCAGCAAGCTGAATTTCAAACAGTTCTCTGTGAAATTCATAGGAACCTACATTTTCGGGGGTTTTGCCCTCACTAAACAATCTGCTTGCAACCTCACCGATTGTAATTGTAGGAATATTAAGCTTTTTAAGCTCTTCGCTGATATATTTCAATGCGGAAGTCTTGCCACCGCAAGGTCCTCCCGTCAATACTATTTTTACAACTTCAGCCATAAAATCACCCATGTAACTTATTAAATTAAGTATATATCCCAACAGCAATTTTTTTATTCTGCAGAAGAACATTGTTGTTTGTTTTTGCCCTTTAAAAGATAATATCGGCAAAATGAAAGTTTCTTATGCAGTAAAATTCATATTATACATTAAAAAGCGTATAAATTATCATAAAAACGGTGAAATATGCTGTTATAACATTGACAAGTAGCGTGTTAAAGTGCTAAAATATGTGTATAACCAATGAGGTTTTTTCTTATATTGAAAGGAAGTATTTATGATGGAAAAGCAGAATATTGACTGGGCAAACATTGGCTTCGGTTATATGCCCATCGGTGAAAGATTTGTAGCTAATTATAAAGACGGTAAGTGGGACAACGGCAGTATGACAGCCGACACCACAATTACTATCAGCGAATGTGCAGGCGTTTTGCAGTATGCTCAGACTTGCTTTGAGGGTATGAAAGCGTACACTACCTGTGACGGCAGAATTGTTGTGTTCAGACCTGACCTTAACGGACAGAGAATGGAGGACAGCTGTAAGCGTCTTGAGATGCCTGTATTTCCAAAAGAAAAGTTTGTTGAGGCTGTTTGCAATGTTGTTAAGGCAAATGCCGATTATGTTCCTCCGTACGGCACAGGCGCAACACTTTATATTCGCCCGTATATGTTCGGCAGCGGTCCTGTAATCGGTGTTAAGCCGTCGGCAGAATATCAGTTCAGAGTATTTACTACTCCTGTAGGTCCTTACTTCAAGGGCGGTGCAAAGCCTATTACAATTAAGGTTTCAGACTTTGACAGAGCTGCTCCTCACGGCACAGGTCACATCAAGGCAGGACTTAACTATGCAATGAGCCTTCACGCTATTGTTACCGCTCATGCAGAAGGTTTTGACGAAAATATGTATCTTGACGCCGCTACAAGAACTAAGGTTGAAGAAACAGGCGGTGCTAACTTTATTTTTGTAACAAAGGACAACAAGGTTGTTACTCCAAAGTCTAACAGCATTCTCCCCTCAATTACCCGCCGTTCACTTATGTATGTTGCTGAGCATTATCTTGGTCTTGAGGTTGAAGAAAGAGAAGTTTACTTTGATGAAGTTAAGGACTTTGCAGAATGCGGTCTTTGCGGTACAGCTGCCGTAATCTCACCTGTCGGCAAAATTAACGACCACGGCAAGGAAATTTGTTTCCCGAGCGGTATGGATGAAATGGGTCCGATTACAAAGAAGCTTTACGATACACTTACAGGTATTCAGATGGGCAGAATCGAAGCTCCTGAAGGCTGGATTAAGGAAATCAAGTAATCAATTTTATACATATAACAAGACGGTCTGCGAGAACAGACCGTCTTTTATTTGCAGTTTTTAATTATATTGTTATAGGCAACATCCACGGCAGAATCATCTGTATTACAATGCAATACATAAAATTTTGTATGCCGAATAAGATTATCGAGATTTGAGAGCAAAGACATTCCGTCTGACTTATTCACAAATTTGACAGTTGATTTGTAGAGCCTTTGTACAATCTCATTTGTGTCGGGAATTGTAACAAAATTATCGTCTGAGCGTTCTATGAATATTATAGCGCCTACAGGAACGGTTTCGTTGTTAGCAATTCCGCTTCCGCCGTCGAACGGAGTTCCGCAGCATAGCGGGACTTCGTTTTTAATTTTCACAACAGGCTTATCGTCATTGAGAATATGAGCTTTTGAGCCGAATCTTTTCAGCCACATCTTTGTATGAGTGGATTTGCCGACACCTGAATCGGCGGAAAACAAATACGCTTTTCCGTCAAAAACGAGTGCCGAGGAATGTACAAGCATAGCGCCACGGTGAATTATTTTGCGGTTAAAAATTGACGCCGTTGCAAATTCTTCGGCTTCATCAATGGTTGAACCTTCAACCATACGGCTCAACAGGGAATTTAAGTATGAGTCTGACGGTATTGCAGAAAAATCTGCACTTCTCTCCCCTTCATACAAAAACGGTTCACACAATTTTTTTAAGTAATCAAATTTTGGTTCAATTTCAACGATAAAATCAGCTATTAAGTATTTTGGCAAAGCGTCCTCCGAAATAAAACAGACTCACAAAAAGTGAGCCTGTTTTTTTATTGGTTAGTTTAAATGAACGATAAACTTCTGAATTTCCGTTGCGTCAACTACCGTGATGTCACCGTCGTTGTTATAATCGGCAAGATGTTTTTGTTCTGCCGAAAGTTCAACAATACCGACAACATACTTCTGCACAAGGGTTGCATCTAAAATATTAATCCCGCCATCCATATTAACATCACCGACATCATAAGCAGAAATGCCCTCAAACGGAATATTGTTAGCCTTTGCATATTCCTCGGCATAAGAACCATAGCTGCCCTTGATTGTTACATTCGGAGAGCTTCTGAAAGCGTTAGAAGCAATAGAAGTCACGGATGTAGGAATATACACCTCAGATAATGATTTACATTCAGCAAAAGCACTCTTACCAATCGCACTTGTACCGGCAGGTAAATATACCTTGTCTAAAGAAGTACAATTGTAGAACATCTGATCGGTAATTTTACTCGGCACACAGTTAAAGGTAACAGATTTCAAACTTGTGCAATTCTGAAATACGGCAGAACCAAAATCTCTCACCCAAATAGGAATTGAAATTGATTCAAGTGAAGTACAACCGTAAAAAGAATCAGTACCGATTCTTCTAAGATATCTTGCTTCGTTAAGCCTGACCGATGTTATTGCGGTCTTTCCCACAAAGGCAAAATCAGAAATTTCCGATACAGACCAGCTTTGAAGCTTAAGCGGAAGAACAATATCGGTCTTATCACCTTTATATCCGGTTACGCTCGCATTACCGTCGGAAACAGAATATACAAAGCCGTCGGTTTCATATGAAGCCGCAGAAATTTGAAATGTAGAAATCAGTACCAACAAAAATGCGAAGATAAAAGCAGAAATCTTTTTTATCGAAACAAAAAACTGTTTATTCCTCTTCAAAGCCATCAACCTTATCTCCATTACTGTCTCCTACTTCCGGAACATCAGTTAAGCTTCCTACTAAAATTACATCCTCAAATTGAAACTTAACAAGCTCAAATTCAGGGGAGAAATATTCTTTTTTCATAAATAACTCCTTAATTCATTCTGTATGTGCAACAGTTGCCTGCTGCACATACAAATTAAAATTTATTATGACTTGTTTGCAATATCATAAAATGTGAAGTAAACCGGATCGCTAAGTTTAACAGCCGAATTATCATCTGCATCGGTATACTGGATATATGTATAGAGTCTAAATACACAATTGTTATTACCTTTGACATTGTTAAAAAGAGTATAATACTGAAGTCTGTTCTTGTTATCAAGTTTACTATTATTAATCTGTTGTTTTACAGATTTAATATTAGAAGTGCCAGTTGTAATTTTTTGGATTGCATCACTTTTAGCATTTTCAAGAGCAGTCTTATCATACTTATTAGCATAATGATTCAAATCGGTTATACATCCAGTACCTGTCTCATTTTCATCAAGTTCTAACCTCTGAATAAGAACAACTGCCTTAACATTATTGCTGTTAGGATCAAATACACTAAGCTGTTTACCGTTATAGAAGAAGTTAAGTACAAAGTCAGCGTAAAGCTTGTCTTCACCTTTAACCTTAATGAAATCTTCATTTGTATCAAGTGTATTCATACTATCAGCGTCAAATCCGGCAAAATTGGAATTTGTATCAGCTGTCCACTGATTTCTTGTTACTTCCATAAACTGAGTTGAAGTATAAACATCCTTAACAGATGCAACTGGAGTTGAGCTTTCGCCATAAACAGGAACTATCCAACAGTTATCATACGCTACATAGCTGAAATTTCCTTCACTGTTGTATGCATTAATAACAAGATTTTTACAGTCCGGATCGGAGTAGATTGCCCAATACATAAACTGAAGTTCTTTACCACTATCTTTATCTTTATATGTTTTCGGAGCAGTGATATCATAATTATAAGTTCCGTCAGAATTTTGTTCATAGAACACTGAACCGTAAGGTAAGGCAATTGAACCACCTTTTTCGAAAGGAGTAAAAGCACCAGCTTTATTTATAAGCGGAGTAGGTCTACCGTCTTTATCACGGAAAACATTAAGGTAGATTGTTCTGCCTGACTGAGTTGAATTAACAACAGCTGAAGCTATTGACTTACTAACTGATGAATCAAAAGCGGTATTGCTATCAGGAGTCTCTTTCCAAGTAAGATTCTTTGTAAAGTTTGACTCATACGGTGCAAGAGAAAGGATAAAGCTATTTGTAAGAGTTACCTTTACAGAATGTGATTCTACACCTTCAACATTAGTAGTAGCCTCATCAATTGTGTATGATGAAGTATTTTCGGGATCAACATAACCAGCCCTGTTGTAATACTTTTGATTACCCATTCTGTCAGTATAAGAGAACTGAACCTTATACGGTACTTTAATAGAAGTAATGTCAGAATAGAAATTATAATATACTGTTCCCGCATTATCACCAATAAGAGTATTCTGATGTGTTTTATAATAATCATTAAACGAGAACGTATATTCTAATTTAGTTACAAGTCCATTTTTTCTGTCTCCGCTAACAACTGGTGTAGAAGTAGGTTTAAAAGCAGTTATATCTGTTGTGTTTTCAGCAGAATAGTAGCCATTGAAATTATAAAGGTTCTTTGTTGTTGTGTAAAGAGTAACAGTAATTTTAGCATCTCGCTGATCAGTAACTATCTCACTAATAGTTTTTTGATCAATTGAAGCAGTAGAATCAATTATACCTGAGTTGTAGTACTCTTTACTACCATCACTTGATTTTACAACAACCTGAATTTCGGTAGCGGCTTTACCGCCACCTGCATTTTCACCGTTGTACAATGAATGGTGGAAGGTCATTTGCTGGGGTTAGATAGCGATACTTTTTACATCTACCATGTTGCGGCGGTCATGGTTGACAACTTGCGTCGGCTCCTGCTCGGTATCAACCTGTCCGA
>ERZ780162.46-NODE-46-length-99020-cov-10.903329_pt1 | contig 99020 bp, 86 predicted proteins | sample MGYA00511474_ERZ780162 | MGnify/ENA primary metagenome ERZ780162 (study PRJEB29588, sample SAMEA2143633) | human gut metagenome | biome: human gut; feature: human-associated habitat; material: faeces | place: Denmark | collected 2008/2010 ...
TCAATGAGATTAAAGAGACATTAAGGAGCCAGGAGGAAGAGGCAGAAAAGCTTGAGCAGAGGAAAAATGATATCCTGCTTTTTCTGGCACATGATTTAAAAACACCGCTTACTTCTGTGGTGGCGTATCTGAGTATGCTGGATTCTCATCCGGAGATGCCGGCAGAGGAGCGCGCCAAATATACGCAGATATCTCTGGAGAAGGCGAATCGACTGGGGGATCTTTTGAAAGAGTTTTTTGAAAGTATAAAGCTGAATCTGCAGGATATTGAACTGGATAAGGTAGATATTGATCTGACCATGATGCTGGAACAGATTGCAGACGAACTCTATGGGGTACTTCAGGAGAAGATGCTGACCTGCAAGATGGAAGCAGAGGAAGAGATCCTGATCGAGGGAGATCCGGATAAGCTTGCCAGGGTTTTTGATAATATTCTGCGAAATGCCATAGCATACTGCCGGGAGAAAAGTGTGCTTCTGATCCAGGCTGCCAAGGAGGAGAACCAGGTAAGAATCTGTTTTGAAAATGAAGGAGATACGATACCTGAAGAGAGCCTGAAGAGGATCTTTGATAAATTTTATCGCGCGGATGCGGCGAGATCCAGCAGTACCGGAGGAGCGGGACTGGGGCTTGCCATTGCAAAAGAGATTGTAGAGCTGCATAAGGGACAGATCATTGCCGAGAGCAGTGGGGGAAAGACACGTTTTATCGTGACACTTCCCCTTAAAGGAGGAGTAGAAAGTAATGAAATTCATACACACAGCGGACGTTCATCTGGGGGCAGAGCCGGACGCAGGAAGTTCTTACACCGCAAAGCGGCCGGAAGAACTGTGGAATAGCTTTGAGCGTCTTTTAAATATCTGTGAAGAAGAACAGACAGATCTTCTTCTGATCGCAGGGGATCTGTTTCACAGACAGCCGCTTTTAAGAGAGCTGAAGGAACTGGATTATTTATTTTCCAGACTGACACATACACAGGTCGTGCTGATGGCGGGCAACCATGATTACCTGAAAAGTACGTCCTATTACCGGAATTATAAATGGCAGGGACCGGTGCACATGTTTTTGTCTCAGAAACCTGCCTGTATGGAATTTAAAGAGCTTGGGGTCCGCATATACGGACTCAGCTATGAGGAACGGGAGATCACAGAAACGCTTTATGAGAAAATCCTTCCGGAAAAAAGAGGAATAGCCTCCATCCTTCTGGCCCATGGCGGCGATGAAAAGCATATCCCGTTCCGAAAAAACGAATTACTGAAGCTGGGATATGATTATATTGCTCTTGGGCACATTCATCTTCCGGCAGAGCTTGCAAAGGACCGGATGTATTACGCAGGATCCCTGGAGCCTACAGATAAAAATGACACCGGGAAGCATGGTTATATCAAAGGGGAGATTAAAAATGGAAGAACCCGGACGGAATTTATTCCTTTTGCATCCAGAGAATATGTGCATATGGAAGTAGAAGCAGGAAGAGAGATGACCGGACGGGAAATGAAAGAAAAAATTTCCCTTGCCATACAGGAAAGAGGTATACAGAACATTTATAAAATCATTCTGCGGGGATTTCGGGATCCGGATATGATCTATGATACCGACCGGATGGATTCCTATGGAAATATTGTCGAAATCCTGGATGAAACAAAGCCGGCATATGATTATGAAAAGTTGAAAAAACAAAATGCAGGAAATCTTCTGGGCTGGTACATAGAAAGTTTTGCAGAAGCAAAGGATGACAGTGTGGAGTCAATCGCATTGGCTGAGGGAGTACAGGCCATGCTGGAGGCAAAGGGGAGCAAATTATGAAGATAACAGAACTGATCCTGAAGAATTTCGGTAAGTTCACGAATAAGCAGATCCTGCTTACGGATGGGATCAATATTATTTACGGAGAAAACGAATCGGGAAAAACAACGCTGCATACCTTTCTGAAGGGAATGCTTTTTGGAATGGAAAGAAAGCGCGGGCGTGCCGCCGCAACAGATACATTCCGTACCTATGAGCCTTGGGAGAATCCAAACTTTTACGCAGGAATCCTGCGGTTTACCTGCGGTGACCGGAGATTTCGCCTGGAACGGAATTTCGATCGGTATGCGAAAGGCGGCTCTCTGATCTGTGAAGATGATGGAGAAGAATTGTCACTTGAGCATGGGGATCTGGAAATTCTGTTAGGTGGTATGACAGAAAGTGATTATGAAAATACAGTTTCGATAGGACAGCTCCGGGTACAGACCGGAGAAATACTGGCGGCGGAGCTGAAGAATTATGCGGCAAATTATTATGCAACCGGGAACAGCGAGATTGACCTCGAAGGGGCGCTTGCCCTTTTAAAAGAGCGGAAAAAAGAGCTGGAAAAAGAAGAACGTGAAAAGAGGCAGCTGATCAGCGAAAAGAAAGAGCGGGCAGAGATGGAGGCATCCTATGTCTGGCGGGATCTGCATCAGTTAGAAAATGAAGCGGAACAACTGAAAAGAAGCTGTGAAGAGAAACGCAGAGAATGGGAAAGCTGGGTAAATGAAGATAAAAAGCGGAAGAAACGGGAAGAGGCAGCAGGATATTTTGCCGGGTGGAGGATTCATCCACTGGAGGCAGTGAGTATGCTGGGGGCATTTTTTGTGACTTTTCTGCTTTTTCATAAGCCGTGGAATTTTCTTGTGGCAATCGTGGTGGCACTGGCTGAAGGGCTGTATGTCTGGAATTGTCTGAAAGATGGAAAGAAGAAAAAGAAAGCCAGATTACAGGAGATAAAAGAACAGGGCATTTCTCTCAAGGCAGATTATGAGAGGCAGAAAGGAAAGCTTGCAAAAGTACAGGAAACCTATCATGAAAAAGAAGTGTTGTATGAAAATCTGCAGGAACGAGTCGGCGAGTTCGATGAGATGAACAGTGAAGAGATAGAGCGATTAAAAAACAAGCAGGGTGTTGAACTTGCTATGGAACAGTTGACCAGACTTGCCGCACAGATGCAGAGTCGGACAAGCGATCTTATGAATACAGAAGTATCTGCAATCATGGATGCCATCACAGATGGAAAATATAACAAACTCTGGGTAGACGAAAATCTGCATGTGCAGCTTATGAGTAATGGAAAAAAGATATCCATGGATCAGGTAAGCCGTGGAACTCTGGAACAGATTTATTTTGCAATCCGGATGGCCGCAACAAAAATTCTCCACGAGGAAGAATGTCCGGTGATCCTGGATGATACATTCGGCTATTATGACGACAGTAGACTTGCGCAGACCCTTCGCTGGCTGAAAGACAGTAAGCGGCAGGTAATTATATTCAGCTGTCAGAAGCGGGAGATGGAAATGCTGGAAAAGATGGGATGTGCATATCATAAGGTGATGTTGTAAAGACAAGGAGGAAGATTTTATGATTCGGCTTCAGGATATTGCAGAAATGGCAGGTGTCAGCCGTACTACGGTATCTAATGTTATAAATGGCAATACCAAAAGAGTTTCCCAGAAAACGATTGATAAAATCACGACTATTCTTAAAGAACAGAACTATGTTCCGCATATGGGTTCCGTGATGCTTTCCGGCCATGGTTCCAGAATTATAGGTGTAGTACTCGGATTTTCTTATGCCCATGGTATGCAGTCACTTCAGGATCCATTTGTGGGAGAACTGATCGGAACGATTCAGATGGAAACGGAAGAAAATGGATATTATGTTATGCTTATTGGCGGTGAAAGTATTCAGAATGTAGTGGATATTGCCTCAAAATGGAATGTAGAGGGATTGCTTATCCTTGGCTACAATGAAGAACAGTATCGCAGTCTTTCGCGCAGATTAAACAAGAAAATGATTCTGATCGATGCTTATCCGGAAGGTGCTTATACGTTCCAGAATGTCGGTATAGATGATTATTCGGGAGGGTATCAGATCGGAGAATACCTGTATTCCTGTGGATATAAGAAAGCATTGTTTGTTGCGGAAACGGAGAGAGACAGTGATTACTATCGGTGGATGGGATTCAAACAGGCGATGGAAAAATCGGGGGGATTCTGCAGTCGTTCCCGATATATAATTATTCCGGGTGAAAAAAGATTGCGTCTCAGAAAATACAGAGAGCTTCTCCCACGTTTTTTAGAAGCAAAAGCACTTGCGTTTTCCTCAGATTATAATGCGATAGAAGCGATAAATTTCTTTTTTGATGAAGGCATCATGGTCCCGAATCAGATTTCTGTTACAGGATATGATGACAGTGTCTACGCAAGTATGGTTCGACCGAAACTGACAACGGTTCATCAGGATGTTCCGCAAAAGGCGCATGTGGCGCTGAAACGTCTGCTGAAATTAATTCAGGGAGAGACATTGGACGAATTAAATATAAAAAATCCAGTCTATCTGGTAAAGAGGGATTCTGTCAGGGAATGACAGGATCCTTTTTTCAACTTTGCATGTATACAGGTAAGCCGGTGGAATGGTCTGGTTGTTTTTGTGCAGACTGTATAAAAGCAGGAAATAAACTTTGTTGTCTTTTATAGTTTCGCGAGAAACCTCTTGATTTTGCTAAGATGTATGGGGTATCATGAATAGTGTTGTTACAGGAGCGGTTAAATAATACTAAACAATTATAAACGAGGAGATTTGGCATGGAGAAAAAATGGTGGAAAGAAAGTGTAGTATATCAGATATATCCAAAGAGTTTTAAAGACAGTAACGGTGATGGTGTGGGAGATATCAGAGGAATCATACAGAAACTGGATTACCTTAAAGAACTTGGGGTAAATGTATTGTGGATTTCTCCGATGCTGGAATCACCTCAAGACGATAATGGTTACGATATTTCTGATTACCGCAGAATTTATGAAGAATATGGAACGATGGAGGATTACGAGGAATTGTTGTGTGAAGCACACAAAAGATCCATCAGGATTCTGATGGATCTCGTAGTCAACCATACTTCAGATGAACATAACTGGTTTATTGAAAGCCGTAAATCAAAAGATAATCCATATCGTGATTATTATATCTGGAAAGATCCGGTAAACGGAAAAGAACCTAATAACTGGGGCGGAGCATTTGGCGGTTCTGCATGGGAATATGATCCGCAAACTCAGATGTATTATCTGCATCTGTTTTCAAAAAAACAGCCGGATCTCAATTGGGAAAATGAAAAAGTACGCCAGGAAGTTTATGACATGATGAAATTCTGGTGTGAAAAAGGAATCGATGGCTTCCGAATGGATGTTATCAGTATGATTTCCAAAGATCAGAGATTTCCGGACGGAGAAATGAATAACGGTCTTTATGGAGACTTTGGACCATATTGTGTACATGGTCCAAGGGTCCACGAATTCCTTCAGGAAATGAATCAAAAAGTTCTTTCAAAATATGATATCATGACAGTCGGTGAGACCGCAGGAGTCACAATAGAAGAAGCACAGAAATATGCGGGTGATGACCGAAATGAATTGAACATGGTATTCCAATTCGAGCATGTGGAGAGTGGATGCGGAGATTATGGAAAGTGGACGACTGCAAAATATGACTTCAAAGAGTTCAAAAATATTATGATCAAATGGCAGGAAGAACTTCAGGGTAAGGCGTGGAACAGTTTGTTTTTAGGTAATCATGATCAACCGAGAAGTGTCAGCCGTTTTGGAAATGACAATCCGGTATACAGAGAAACCTCCGCAAAAATGCTGGCGACCTGTATTCATATGATGCAGGGAACGCCATATGTATATCAGGGTGAAGAGCTTGGTATGACAAACATTTACTTTGACAAACTGGAAGATTACCGTGATATTGAAAGTATTAATTACTTTAAAGAGTTTACGGAATCAGGTCTTATGACTCCGGAACACATGATGAAATGTCTGATGCTGAGAAGCCGTGACAATGCGAGAACTCCGATGCAGTGGGACGACAGTAAACAGGCTGGATTCACAGAGGGCGAGCCGTGGATCAAAGTGAATCCGAACTACAAGAAGATCAATGCAGCACAGCAGCTTGAAGATCCGGATTCTGTTTTCCACTACTATCAGAAACTGATCCGATTGCGTAAAGAAAAAGACATTATTGTTTATGGTGAATTTGAACCTCTTTACCGTGAGGATGAACAGATTTTTGCGTACACAAGAAAACAGGATCAGGAAAAGCTTCTGACTGTCTGCAACTTCAGCGATAAGAATGCAGAAGTAGAAGTGCCGGAAGAATTTAAAGGCGCAGAGTGCCTGATCACAAACCTTGGAAGAAAAGAATTTGAAAGAAAAATTGTTCTGAATCCATATGAAGCATTTGTACTATATTATAAACACTAGGTGATAAAGAAATGATTAGAAAATATAGATATGGAACTCCGTTTGATACGGAGGCACTGACTGAAAAGATTGAAACAACTAAGGGCGTTCTCCCGTATGGAGAAGTCAGTCAGGAGGAAGGATTTGTTTTTACTTATATCATGGATGAAGATGACATTGTCTATGGTCTGGGTGAAGCCAATCGTGGAATCAACAAGAGAGGGTACTGTTATATCAGTAATTGTACAGATGATCCGGTACACACAGAGGACAAGCGTTCTCTGTACGGAGCCCACAACTTCATTGTTGTGAGCGGAAAGAGCACGTTTGGATTGTTTTTCGACTATCCCTCAAAACTGACCTTTGATATTGGATATGACAGAGAGGATACCCTTAAGGTATCTTGCGAAAATGCTGACTTGGATATCTACGTGCTTGAAGGTGAGAATGCTTATGATATCGTAAAACAGTTCCGCCATGTAATCGGACGCAGCTATATCCCACCGAAGTTTGCCTTTGGTTTCGGACAGAGCCGCTGGGGTTATACGACGAAAGAAGATTTCCGTACTGTCGCAAAAGGATATCGGGAGAATCATATTCCGATCGACATGATTTACATGGATATTGACTATATGCAGTCATTCAAAGATTTCACAGTGAGTGAAGAAAATTTTCCGGATTTTCCGGAATTCGTACAGGAAATGAATGACCAGAGTATTCGCCTGATTCCGATCATTGATGCCGGTGTCAAGGTTGAGCCGGGATATGAGATTTACGAGGAAGGTGTCAAAAACAACTATTTCTGCAAGAGAGAAGACGGAAGTGATTTTGTTGCAGCTGTATGGCCGGGAGATACCCATTTTCCGGATATGCTGAATCCGGAAGCCAGAAAATGGTTCGGGGACAAATATCGTTTTCTGATCGAACAGGGAATAGAAGGTTTCTGGAATGATATGAACGAGCCTGCGATCTTTTATTCTCCCGAAGGCCTTGCAGAGGCAAGAGAACTTGCCGGAGAGTTTGCAAAGGATACCGAAGGCAAGACCCATCCCTGGGAAATGCAGGACAAGATGCTCAGTATTGCAAATAATCCGGAAGACTATAAAAGATTTTATCACAATGTGGATGGCAAAAAGATCCGCCATGACAAAGTACATAATCTTTTTGGCTATAATATGACAAGAGCGGCCGGAGAAGCGTTTGAACGCATTGACCCGGAAAAACGTTTTCTGATGTTTTCCAGATCTTCTTACATCGGAATGCATCGTTATGGAGGAATCTGGACCGGAGATAATAAATCCTGGTGGTCACATATCCTTCTTAACCTGAAGATGCTGCCGTCTCTGAACATGTGTGGTTTCCTGTATACAGGTGCTGACCTTGGAGGTTTTGGTGCTGATACAACAAGAGAATTGTTGCTTCGTTTTCTCGCACTTGGTGTATTTACACCACTGATGCGTAATCATTCGGCGACGGGAACAAGAGAGCAGGAGTGTTATCAATTCGAAAATATCGAGGATTTCCGTGCTGTCATTAACACTAGATATCGTCTTGTGCCGTATCTGTACAGCGAGTACATGAAAGCTGCGCTGAGTGATGACATGTATTTTAAGCCGTTAGGGTTTGTTTATCCGGATGACAAGAGAGCAATCCGAGTAGAGGATCAGCTGATGCTCGGAAACGAGATTATGATTGCTCCGGTTTACGAGCAGAACGCAAGAGGCCGTTATGTTTATCTGCCGGAAGAAATGAAATTTGTCAAGTTCCTGCCGGATGGAAGCATTTCGGAAGAGATTCTCGCGAAAGGTATCCATTATGTAGATGTGGCATCAAATGAAGTACCGCTCTTCATTCGAAATGGTAAATGTATCCCGGTTGCAGAAGCGGCAGAGTGTGTGAAGGATATTGATACCGAACATCTGCAGCTTATCGGATACGAAAACAGCAGTTATACCATGTATGAGGATGATGGGATCCGCAAAGATTACGATAAAAAAGAGAATTACCGAGTATTCACAAATTAACGTTTAAGAGTAAAAAAATACTGCCTGAATATCAGAAAATGATATTCAGGCAGTATTTTTTGTCATACAGCGGAAAGATTTCGCTCGTATAAATTAGTCAATCGCTTCCCCTTTTTTATATTTCTCAACTACATGCTGGATACGTTCGCTTGGATCAAGGATGCTGCTGATAGAAGCATCATGGTTCAGTGTATCGATCACCAGTGCGATGTACTTGCTCATGTCGCAGTTGATGTAGTAAGGGCGGCTGAGCAGTTCCGGTGTCTGATAGATCAGGTTTGTTGTGAGGATTCCGCTGATCAGTCCTTCTTCGTAAGCCTGGTCGAATTTTTCCATACCGTTTGTGAAAAGTCCGAAGGTTGCAGCAGCGTAGATACGTTTTGCTTTACGCATCTTGAGCTGGCGTGCTACATCGAGGATACTGTCACCTGACGAAATCATATCATCGAGGATGATTACGTCTTTTCCTTCTACGGAAGAGCCAAGGAATTCGTGTGCTACGATCGGGTTACGTCCGTCTACGATGGTTGTGTAGTCACGGCGTTTGTAGAACATACCCATGTCGAGTCCGAGTACGTTGGCAAAGTAGATCGCACGTCCGGTTGCACCTTCATCCGGGCTGATCGCCATCATATGGTCAGCATCGATCTGAAGATCCGGCACATGCTTTAAAAGTCCTTTTACGAACTGGTAAGTCGGACGGATCGTCTCAAATCCGTTCAGCGGGATCGCATTCTGGACACGTGGGTCGTGTGCATCGAAAGTGATGATATTGTCAACACCCATGCGGACAAGCTCCTGCAGACCAAGTGCACAGTCCAGTGATTCACGGCCGCTTCTCTTGTGCTGGCGGCTTTCATACAGGAAAGGCATAATGACGTTCAGACGACGTGCTTTTCCTCCTACAGCGGCGATGACACGCTTCAGGTTCTGGAAATGGTCGTCCGGTGACATATGGTTGGTATTGCCGCTGAGCGAATAAGTCAGGCTGTAGTTGCAGACATCGACCATCAGATAAAGGTCTTTTCCACGTACAGACTCATTGATAATACCTTTGGCTTCACCAGATCCAAAACGCGGTACCTTTGCGTTGATCAGATAGTTCGGCTTTTCGTAGCCGTTGAAAACAAGATTGTCTTTCTGGAAACGAGTCTCTTCCTTTCTCCATTTTACGAGATAGTCATTGACTTTATTTCCCATCTCTTCACAGCCGTCTACAGCAATAATGCCGAGAGAGCCAACTGGAATATTATCCAGAATTCGTTCACTTCGATGTAACATCAGTGTTCCTCCCTGTACATAAGTTTCTTTTGAATGCGGATATCATCACCGGCAAGGCGAAGTATCTTATAATGGTTGCTTATCCGGGAAAATGTACGTTCTGTATAGTTCGTCTTGATTTCCTCCAGAGTAAGATTAGTAGAAATGATTGTGGATTTCCTGTTCAGGATCCGATCATTTAAACACACAAAAAGCTGAGAAACGACAAAGTCTGTATTTCGTTCGGTTCCCAGGTCATCAATGATCAGCAGATCACACTGGTGGATCTGCTCATATAAAAGACAGCTCTCATCATTCCGGGTCAGTGCTTTTTCAAGGAGCGCATCGAAAAATTCAGAGGCAGTCAGGTAAAGAACGGAATGCAGAGAATCCATCACTTCTTTTGCAATGCAGTGACTGAGAAATGTCTTCCCAATACCAGTATTCCCAAAAAGGAGCAGATTACCATGTTCGGTATCAAAATTGTGGATGAAATTCATACATTCCTGATAAGCCCGCGTTGCAAGCTCGCGGGAATTCTGACCGGAAAGCCGGTCTCTATAATTGGATGAATAATAATCAAAATTAAAATGTTCAAAATTTTCCTGTTCGAGAAGCCCTTTTAAGTTGGACTGGGTGTAGAACAGATCAATGATCGCTTTTAAAAAGCAATGGCACTTTTTCGTGCCGACATAGCCGGTATCCTGACAGTCCGGACATTCAAAATGCTGTTCCAGATAGTCTTCCGGGAATCCGGCGTCGGAAAGGAGTCGGCGGCGTCTGTCAGAAAGAGACCGGATATCTTCCTTCAAAGAAGCGAGGGCAGTGTCATCGCCTGCGAGCAGCTTTTTCGCCTGATCAAGACTGGCAGAAGAAATAGAGGCATCAATCGATGCAAGCTCCGGAACCTTCTGGCAGGCACGCTCGTAGTGAAGATTCGCGAGGTCACGGCTCTTCGCTCTTTTTTCTTCATATACGCGCATCAGCGCATTGTATTGTGAATTAGTTAACGGCACAGTGTTCCCCTTTCTTAGTTACTGCGTAATAATTTTTTGGTAAGCTCGTCCATATTGTAAGAACGTTCTTCAAAATTACGGAATTTGGAAGGCTGCTGGGCAGAAGGTGTACGGTTTTGCCCCGAAGGAGTTTTCTTCCGGTCTTTTTCCTGCTCAAAGGCAGAATCAAGACGCTCAACATCTGCCAGTGTACGAACGTTGCCCGTCTTCCAGTTTTCGAGAATCTTGTCAGTATATTCAAAACTTGGCTGGTGGATCGCACTGATGGTGCGGTTGCATGCTTCCAGAATGAGATCCAGTTCGAAATTCCCATCCTCCAGCCATTTGCGGATATAATCCAGTTCGGCAGATGCAGGTCCCCGCCCTTTGATGCCAAATGCATTCAGGATAGAATAGCAGGTTTTGTTGTAAAATGCAGAGGAATTACGTGCCTGATCGACGGTTGTAATATGTTCATCTGCCCATGAAAGTGCTACTTTCTGAATGTAATGCATGCTCTTATGTCCGTTCTCCACACAGTATTCGATCAGATACTCGATCAGGTCTGCGGAAAAACCAAGGGAATCATAAAAGTAGGTAATCGCATCAACATCGGTACGGGATAAGGTTTTGCCAAGATATTGTTCAGCAATAAAAAGAATCTGCTTTAATTCTCTTCTTGCAGCAAGGGAACGTCTTGATGCAGGAAGATTCTGACCGGCAGCTTTGTCTGAAACAGTGGTATTTCCATCAGACTGCGTGACCGGAGATTTTTCATGAACGGAAGCAGACTGTGCGGAAGGTGTATGGAAAGCTGCTTTGACAGGTGTCTGATGAGTTGGTGCTTTTCCGATACAGATTCCGGCGAGTTCATTTGTTTCGTCATATTCGAGAGAAAGAATTCCTTCTTTTTCCCAGTATTTGAGTGCGCGCAGGATATCGCCTTCGGTATTCTCCAGAAGGTCTGCCATCTGCGGGATATCCGGAAGCTGCTCCGGGATATTCTGATAACGGAGAAGAAGAAGATAGACTTTTACATATTCTCCGTTCGCAGATACCATATAATGATCGATAAAGTCATTCTCCACGATCGTTATGTTATTGTGGGAATGATTGCGCAAAATAAGTGCACTCATAATTTCCGCTTCCTTTCTTTTCTGACTTTGTTCATTATAACATCATCCCAGATTGTAAAAAAGAATTTTCTGACGGAAATTTTTGTTATTACAGATAAAATTTCGCAAATATTGGAGAAAATCAAGCTTTTAACAGGTCTTCCCCAATGGTTACAACATCTCCGGCACCCATTGTGATCAGAAGATCGCCAGGCTGGCAATGGGTGGTGACGAATTCTTCGATGGCTGCAAAGCTTGGCAGATAAGTTGCGTCACATCCATGTTCTTTGACTGCATCTGCAAGCTGTGTAGAAGAGATGCCTAAAGTATCTGTCTCACGCGCTGCATAGATGTCAGCAAGGATTACATGGTCTGCATGTGCGAGTGCTTCAGCAAATTCTGAGAATAATGCTTTTGTACGTGTATAAGTATGTGGCTGGAAAATACACCACAGCTTTTTATGTGGATAATGTGCAGCACTTTTCAGCGTTGCAGCAATCTCTGTCGGATGGTGTGCGTAATCATCAATGATGGTCACTCCGCCGACTTCACCTTTGTATTCAAAACGACGGTCTGTTCCGTGGAAGGAAGCAAGACCTGTCTGGATCGTCTCCGCAGGAACACCAAGAATATCGGCAACTGCGATTGCCGCAAGTGCGTTATATACGTTGTGCTCACCGCCGACTGCAAGAGCGAGATGGGCAACATTCTGTCCGTTTTTTACGACATCGAAAGAGGCATTGCCCTGTTCGTTATAAGTAATATTGGCTGCACTGTAATTCAGGGAAGCTTCTTTGCCAAAAGTGATAACACGACAGGAAAGATCGGAGGTGATCTCTTCAATTTTATCAATATCTCCGTTGATGACGAGAGTTCCGTTTTCCGGAAGAAGCTTAGCAAAAAGGTGGAAAGAATTACGGATATCGTCCAGGTCTTTAAAAAAGTCCAGGTGATCCGCATCCACATTCAGAATAATACCGATTTTCGGGAAAAAGTGCAGGAAACTGTTGGTATATTCGCATGCTTCCGTAATAAAAAGGTCAGGTCCGCCGACACGGATATTGCCTTCGATCGCTTTCAGAATACCGCCGACAGAGATTGTCGGATCCAGGTCTGCTGCAAGAGCAATATGAGAAAGCATAGAGGTTGTGGTTGTCTTACCGTGTGTACCGGATATAGCAACCGGTGTCTTATAGTTAGTCATAAGCTGACCGAGTAATTCTGCTCTGGATAACATCGGAAGATTCTGACGCTTTGCTTCTGCAAATTCTTCGTTGTCTTCGTGGATCGCTGCGGTATAAACTACAAGGTCGATACCGTCTATAATATTGGAAGCTTTCTGACCGTAAAATACGGTTGCACCATTCTGAGACAGATGATCCGTAAGTGCCGATTCTTTGTTATCGGATCCGGATACTGTGAAGCCTTCTTCAAGAAGGATCTCAGCGAGTCCACTCATACTGATGCCGCCAATTCCGATGAAGTGGATATGGCAAGGCTGATTAAAATCAATTTTATACATAATGACACTTCCTGTTCTGTGAATTTGTTTCATAGTATTTGACTTACGTGCATAATTATAACATAGATAGGTCAAAAACCAAACCTTTTCTTTTTGTGATATTTCTATAAAAAAGATAGGTAAACAGAAATATTTTTGTAAAATATGTTCACTATATGTATGTAATATGTTATAATGAAAAAACCAGAATTACTGAGAAGGGGTGAAGACATGATAAAAAAGGAAATGATAGCAATGCTATTGGCAGGAGGACAGGGCAGCAGACTTGGCGTCCTGACTGCAAAAGTTGCTAAACCGGCTGTTGCATTTGGCGGCAAATACAGGATCATTGATTTTCCGCTGAGTAACTGTATCAACTCAGGAATCGATACAGTCGGTGTCCTGACCCAGTATCAACCACTCAGGCTTAATACACATATTGGAATTGGTATTCCGTGGGATCTGGACCGGAATATCGGAGGGGTGTCAATTCTTCCGCCGTATGAGAAGAGTACAAGCAGCGAATGGTATACAGGAACGGCGAATGCAATTTATCAGAATCTGGAGTATATGGAGACATTTAATCCGGATTATGTACTGATCTTATCAGGAGATCATATTTACAAGATGGATTACGAGGTCATGTTGGATTTTCACAAGGAGAATCATGCAGATGTGACGATCGCGGCAATGCCGGTTCCGATCGAAGAAGCAAGTCGTTTCGGAATCGTAATTACCGATGAAGACAAGAGAATCACCGAGTTTGAGGAGAAGCCGGCGAATCCGCGGAGCAATCTTGCGTCCATGGGAATTTATATTTTCAGCTGGCCGGTGCTCAAAGAGGCACTGATCAAGATGAAAGATCAGCCGGGATGTGATTTCGGAAAGCATATCATTCCGTATTGTCATGAAAAGAAGCAGAGACTGTTTGCATATGAATATAATGGTTACTGGAAGGATGTCGGTACATTGAGTTCTTACTGGGAAGCTAATATGGAACTGATCGACATTATTCCTGAATTTAATCTTTATGAGGAATTCTGGAAAATTTATACGAATAATTCAATTATACCGCCACAGTATATTTCAAAAGAAGCTGTGATCGACAGAAGCATCATTGGCGACGGAGCTGAGATATACGGCGAGATACATAACTGTGTGATCGGCGCAGGTGTTGTTGTTGGACAAGGCTGCGTGATCCGGGATTCGATCATTATGCAGGATGTTGCGATAGGAAATGACTGTGTGATCGACAAAGCGATCATTGCGGAGAATGTTAAGGTTGGAGATAATGTAACCCTTGGAATCGGCAATGAAGCACCGAACAAGCTCAGGTCTGATATCTACAATTCCGGACTGGTTACGATCGGTGAGAATTCTGTGATTCCGGCAGGAGTACAGATTGGAAAGAATACTGCGATCAGCGGTATTACCGTGAAGGAGGATTATGTACAGGGTGCTCTTGAAAGCGGCGGAGTATTGATAAAGGCGGGTGACAGATCATGAGAGCAGTTGGAATCATTTTAGCAGGCGGTAACAACAACAAGATGCGGGAGCTTACACAGAGGCGTGCAGTGGCAGCGATGCCGATTGCAGGAAGCTACCGGGCAATTGATTTTGCACTCAGCAATATGTCCAATTCGCACATCCAGAAGGTAGCAGTACTTACTCAGTATAATGCACGTTCACTGAATGAACATTTGAATTCTTCCAAGTGGTGGGATTTCGGACGTAAGCAGGGTGGTCTTTATGTATTTACACCGACGATCACCGCAGACAATGGCTACTGGTATCGTGGAACGGCAGATGCGATCTATCAGAACCTGGAGTTCCTGAAGAGGTGCCATGAACCTTATGTGATCATCACATCCGGTGATGCGGTTTACAAGATGGATTATAACAAAGTACTGGAATACCACATTGCCAAGAAAGCAGATATCACTGTGGTATGCCGGGATCTGGATCAGGGCGAGGATGCAACCCGTTTTGGCATCCTGAAGATGAATGAGAATATGCGGATCGAAGATTTTGAGGAAAAACCGATGGTGGCAAATTCCAACACGATTTCCACAGGAATCTATATCATCCGCAGACGTCAGCTGATCGATCTGATCGAGCATTCAGCTGAGGAAGACAGATATGATTTTGTAACGGATATCCTGATCAGATACAAGAATCTGAAAAAGATATACGGTTATAAGATAAAAGACTACTGGAGCAATATTTCCACGGTCGATGCCTATTATAAGACAAACATGGATTTCCTCAAACCGGAAGTCCGGAACTATTTCTTTAAGCAGCTTCCAAGTATTTATTCCAAGGTGACAGACCTGCCTCCGGCAAAATATAATCCGGGTGCGGTCGTTAAGAACAGCCTTGTGGCAAGCGGAAGCATTATCAACGGAACCGTTGAGAATTCGGTTCTGTTTAAAAAAGTGTTTGTTGGAAATAATTGCGTGATTAAAAACTCAATTATTTTAAATGATGTGTATCTTGGGGACAATACTTACATTGAGAACTGTATTGTAGAGAGCAGGGATACGATCCGTGCCAATACACGGCATGTTGGTGAAGATGGCGTGAAAGTAGTAATAGAAAAGAACGAAAGGTACGCATTATAAAAACTGAGGGGGACTTGTAAGAGTCCGGATCAGAAGGCATGCCGGTCAAATAAAGGAAAAGGAGCGGACCGGTATGTGCGTTACTGGAGAAAGGGGCTAGAAAGTTATGCAGATTACAGATGTACGCGTGCGCAAAGTAGCAAAAGAAGGAAAATTAAAGGCAGTAGTATCAATTACAATGGACGAAGAATTTGTTGTTCACGATATTAAAGTCATTGAAGGGGAAAAAGGACTTTTCATTGCAATGCCGAGTAAGAGAGCACTGGATGGGGAATATCGTGATATTGCGCATCCAATCAATTCCAGTACAAGAGACAGAATCCAGAAGATCATTCTGGACAAGTATGCGGAAGTACTGGAAGAGACTGACGACGCGGAAACTGCAGAAATCTAAGTACAGAAAAATACTGAAAACAAAAATCCCGGAGACTGGAAGTAAAACCAGTTCTCCGGGATTTTTATATTTTGAGAAATGATATTTCTACGACGGTCAATCGCGCATAAACTGATCGATCACATAGAGAACTCCGTCATCATCATTTGATTTTGTGATAAAATCTGCTTTTTCACGGACCAGTGGCTGTGCATTTTCCATTGCCACTCCAAGACCTGCGGTTTCGATCATAGTCAGGTCGTTGTATCCGTCACCGCAGCAGATCATTTCATCAGCAGTCAGACCGATGCTGGTAAGAAGCTTCAGAAGAGAGGCGGCTTTGTCTACATTCTTTGGAACAATTTCGAGGAAAAATGGATCCGAACAGTAAACATCAATATAACCATGGAAATGAGCGGACATTTCCTCTTTAGCAGCAGCGATGCTGTCCGGTTCTCCGGTCAGGAGAAATTTATTGTTTGGAAATGTGGATGCTTTCTCGCAGAAATTATCAATTTGTACAATTGGTAAATGGTTGATCCGGGATTCTAATTCGGAATATTTTGTCGGGGTAAATCCGGACAGAAGCTGTCCATCCTCATAAGCCAGAAGATCAACCGGGTAGTTGGAAGCGATCCGGTAGATATCCGGGATCACGTCCTGCGGAAGTGTTTTGTTGTAAATGACCTGGCCGGTGCGGCAGTCAGTGATCCGTGCTCCGTTGAAGGACAGGATATAGCTTCCGTAACGTTCCAGATGGAGCTGCCTGGCAAGGGGAACCACGCCGTATGTAGGGCGACCGCTTGCAAGAACAACTTTTTTTCCGGCTTCCTGGATCTCGATCAGAGCCTTTAACGTTGGTGGAGTGATTTCTTTCCTGGAGTTGGTAAGTGTTCCGTCCAGGTCAAGAACAAGTATCTGATATTTCATGTCTTACCTCTCTTAAAACTTCATCTGTCTGAGTACATCAATGATCTCAGGAAATTCCATACCGTGGGAAGCTTTGACCAGAATGGTATCATCTTTTTTGACAACATTCCGGATTTTTCCCAGGAAGTCCTGTTTGGTTTTAAAGTAAAGTACGGCACTGCTCTTTGCACAGGCTTTTGCACCTTCATATGCGTGGTGGGAAAGTTCTCCGATACAGCAGATCACATCAATGCCGATCTCGGCAGCATGTGCGCCGGTATTGTAGTGAAGTTCATTCTCCTTATCACCAAGCTCATACATATCGCCCATTACAGCTACGGTTCTTCCTGTTGCGGTAGAAAGTACATCCAGAGAAGATTTCATGGAAACCGGATTAGCGTTGTAGCAATCATCGATGATCAAAAGAGATCCTGTGTCGATCAGATTGGTACGTCCGGCAATCGTCTTCAGGGAAGAGATCCCGGTCTGGATTTCCTCCAGAGTAAGTCCAAGCTTCATGCCGACACATGCTCCGGCGAGAGCATTATAAACCATGTGATTTCCAGGTACCGGGATATGTACGTTGATTTCACCAAGTGGAAGGTGGAGTACAGCGTCAGTTCCGCGAAGTCCCTGACTTACGATTCCGTCTGCATAGGCATCCAGCTGGTCTGAAAGACCGAAGAAAACAGGCTTTTTCCCTTGTACCTCTGCGACTGTGGAAAGTTTGTCGTCATCTCCGTTTAAGATGACAGAAGCATTTGGACGCAGATGATCAAAAACTTCGGTTTTGGCTTTTAAGATTCCGTCGCGGCTTCCGAGATTTTCCATGTGTGCAAGACCGATGTTGGTGATTACACAGATATCCGGCTGGCTGATGGATGCAAGTTCATGCATCTCTCCGAAATGGTCAATTCCCATCTCCAGGACAGCGACTTCATGTTCTTCGGTAAGATTGAAGATGGTAAGCGGAAGTCCGATTCCATTGTTAAAGTTTCCCTCTGTCTTAAGAACATTGTATTTCCGGGAAAGGACAGAGGCAATCGTTTCTTTGGTGCTGGTCTTGCCAACACTTCCGGTGATGCCGACAACCTTGATGTCAAGCTGCATGCGGTAAAACGCTGCAATATCACGAAGTGCTTTTTCGCAGGATTCTACATGAATGCAGGGACAGGTAAGGGAAGAAGGATCTTCTTCTGTAAGAGTAGCAAGTGCACCCTGTTCCATAACCTGTGGGATAAAGGTGTGGCCGTCTACTCGGGCTCCTTTGAGTGGAACAAAAAGAAATCCCGGTGCTGCTTTCCGGCTGTCGATTGCAACGCCGGTAATCTCTTTTTCAAGAAAACTGCTGTCACCATGGAAGGTTCCATGGCAGGCAGCGGTTATATTTTTTAATGTCATATTTTTCATCGGTAATACCTCTTTTCAAATTGTGACCTAGTCATCAGCACTCATGCGGTCAAGAAGCTGTTTCTTTACTTCATAAAGTCTTGGAGACAGATCGATATACATCTGGTGAGGATTGAAGAGTCGTTTGGATTCATCCCACAGGGTATCTTTTTCCTGACGGCAGTAAGCGGCAATCTCTTTGACAGACGGGGAAGTGTAGACACATTCACCGTTGATGAAGATTGGCTGCATCATTTCGCGGACGGTATAGGTTCCGGCTTTCATCTTTGTCTTTTTCCATGTCTCGCTTGGATCAAAGAGGAGAAGATCTTCCTCCGGATTGATTTCTTCGTCTACAAAGCAGATATAATCAGCTTTCATCTTGCCGGTATCTTTTTCGTAAATACGGTAAACCGTCTTGTTGCCCGGATTGGTGATCTTTTCTGTGTTCTCAGAAAGTTTGATTTTAGGTTCGAACTCACCATTCTTATTCTGGATGGCAGCGAGCTTATATACACCACCGAATGAAGGACAGTCTTTGGAGGTGATCAGATTGGTTCCGACACCCCATGAATCGATCGCTGCGCCCTGCATCTTGAGGTCGTGGATCAGATATTCATCAAGGTCGTTGGATGCGCAGATCGTTGCTTCTTCAAAGCCGGCCTCATCCAGCATTTTACGTGCTTTTTTGGACAGGTAGGCAAGATCGCCGCTGTCAAGACGGATACCAAGCTTTCTCGGGCTGATGCCGGCATCTTTCATCTCCTGGAAGACACGGATCGCATTCGGCACACCGGATTTTAAGGTGTCGTAAGTATCGACAAGAAGGGTACATCCTTCAGGATAAAGATCTGCATAGGCTTTAAATGCGGTATATTCATCCGGGAAACTCATGATCCAGCTGTGTGCATGGGTTCCCATAACCGGAACGTCAAAAAGCTTGCCGGTAAGTACGCAGGAGGTTCCCACGCAGCCGGCGATCACGGCAGCACGTGCGCCGTATAATCCGGCATCCGGTCCCTGGGCACGGCGAAGCCCGAATTCCATAACACCGGTATCACCGGCAGCGTATACGATACGGGAAGACTTGGTCGCGATCAGACACTGGTGGTTCAGAATGTTCAGGATTGCGGTTTCCACAAGCTGAGCTTCCATGATCGGGGCAACGACTTTGAGGATCGGCTCCTTTGGGAAGATCAGGCTTCCTTCCGGAATTGCGTAAATGCTTCCGGTAAAGTGATAGCCGCTCAGATACTGAAGAAAATCTTCAGAAAAAATGTGGAGACTGCGAAGGTAATCCACATCATCATAGCTGAAGTTCAGATTTTTCACGTACTCAATAACCTGTTCAAGTCCGGCTGCGATTGCATAACCGGAAGAAAATGGGTTGGAACGGTAAAATACATCAAAAATTACGGTAGGATTGTCCTGCTTATCGTAATAACCCTGCATCATAGTCAGTTCGTATAAGTCTGTAAGTAATGTTAAATTTTTAGAATGCATAATCGTACCTCTTTTCTGTTATAGGTTTAGATCAGACTGGCGTTTTTCTTAATTGTGTCCTGAATAAGATCATGACAATAGATTCCAAGATGTTTTCTTGTCTCTTTATCCAGTTCTTTTGGATAGATTGGTTTGCCGTATTCGATGACGACATGTACTTTTTTTACACGTGGGAAATGTGCTTCAAAAATGTCAGCAGTATTGTTCATGCTGATCGGAATGATCGCACACCCGGTCTTTTCGGCAATCTTAAGTGCACCGTCACGGAATGGAAGCATAGAAAGCTCTTCGCCATTGTTGCGGGTTCCTTCCGGGAAAATGCAGATGGAAATGCCATTTTTTACATAATCAATTGCCTGAAGGATCGTCTTCAGACCTTCTCTCATATTGTCTCTGTCAAGGAAGAGACAGTACAGATTCTTCATCCATGTGGAAAGAAGCGGAATCTTTTCCATTTCTTTTTTGGCAACATAACCGGTCAGACGCCTGCACCGGCTGTAAGTAAGGAGAATATCAAAATAACTGCGGTGGTTGCCGATAAAGAGTACCGGTTCATCCGGAACATTTTCTTCACCGATCACGGTTGTCGTGACACCGGTCATCTTAAGAATCACTTTAAAGCCCCACTGAACGATGCGCAGAGAACTGATATCTTTGGCTCTGCGATTGAATTTACCAATGATCCATTCCACCAGAAAAACCGGAATGGACAGGATCAGGTAAAGAATTAAAAAGACTGCGATACAGATAAATCGTATCATTACCCCAAAATCCTCTCTTTCATTGTATAAAGTAACATACTTTTCTTCGATTATACTATTCGAGGCATGAAAATACAAGGAAGATAATATGATAATAAAGAGACAAAAAAATGGAAAAGTTTGTGAATAATTATGAGAATAAAATGCCGTGTGACAGGGGTGATCTGGATGCTGATTTTCCTTGGCGGCTGTCAGGTCATGGAAAAAGAGGAAGCGGGTGGAGAAATGCTGGAATATTCCATTGTGGATGAGAAAAAAGTTCCGGCGGAAATGACCGAACGCATTGCCGGGATGGAAGAAACCCCATTTCAGATCATGTATGTGCAAGGAGACCGGCTGTATGTCGGACAGGGGTATGGGAGACAGGAAATGGAGGGATATGCGATCCGGGTTGATGGCTGTACGGAAGAAAAAGATGTGATCTGTGTACAGACAACACTTCTGGGACCGGGAAGTGACGAGACAGAAAAAGATGGGGAGGAGATGGGAAATATCTGTATGCGGGAAGATGGATTTTCCCAATACCCATATGTTGTCCTGGAAATGGCAAAAAGCGAAAAACCGGTGATATTTGAGTAGGAGGCTGACTATGGAACTGATAAGAAAACAGGTACGCATGAATCAGATGGGCAAAACAGTGACGGATCAGTTTATGATCGGTGGGGATTATAATGTACCAGATGCGAAAAGTGACGTGGGAAGAGTGCTTTCCGGTGAGGGAAGTCTGCGGATTGAAGAGACAAGAAGAGTGGAAAATTATCTCCGTGTGACGGGAAAACTGAATTTTAAAGTTTTGTATGTGACAGATTCGGGAGATCCGCGTCCCGGAGCTTTGGAGGGAATGATTCCGTTTGAGGAAATGGTCTACATGGAGGAAGAGAACGGAGAAGGCGAAGACATTGTGCAAGTTCAGCGGGTGGAATGCGGGGTATCACTGATCCATTCGAGAAAGCTTGCGGTAAAAGCGCTTGCGGAAATGACGGTACATACAGAGCAGATCACAGAAAAACAGGTGACACTTGATGTGGATGGGGAAGAGGGAATCTATCTGAAAAAATGTCCGGTGGAGCTGCTGCAGCTGTTTACCGCGAAGAGAGACATTTACAGGATCAAAGAGGAGATTAAGATACCGGGGACCAAAGAGAATATCGGAACGCTCTTGTGGACAGAGGTAAACTCCCGGAAAATGGATACCAGACTTGTGCAGGATGCTATGCTGATAAATGGAGAATTGCAGATCTTTGTTCTCTATGAATCCCAGGAGGGCAAGACAGACTGGGTGGAGCAGACGGTTCCTTATGAGGGGCGGATCGAGTGTGCCGGCGCAGAAGAAGGTATGTATCATCATGTCTATGACCGGCTGGATGATATCAGTGTGGAAGTGCGGATGGATGAGGACGGTGAGATGCGTGCGCTTGGCATTGAAGCGGCACTTCAGGTTCGTCTTTTTGTCTATGGGGAAGAAAAGCTGGAGCTTTTAGAGGATGCGTATTCCCTTGATAAAAAATGTGTTTTGGAGACAGAAGAAGTTGTTGTTGAGGAGCTTCTGATGCAGAATCATTCAAAAAGTAAGATCACAGAACGATTAAGTCTGCCGGAGCTGAAAGATGAGATCCTTCAGGTGTGCCACAGCAGCGCAGATCTGCAGATAGAAAAAATGGAAGTGCAGGATGGAGGAATTCTGGCAGAGGGGATTCTAAATGTCAGCTTTCTGTATGTAAAGGCAAACGATGAAGTACCATTTGGTGTGTGGAAGGGGATGGTTCCGTTCTCGGCAATGCTTGAATGCCGGGAAGGAAGCAGCGATATGAAATATGACGTCACATATGCAGTGGAGCAGCTTGCGGTAGATCTTGCCGGAAATGATGAAGTAGAGATCAAAGCGGTCGTGGCGTTCAGGAGCTTCATGCGAAAAGCGGAAAAAATACAGATGGTGACAGAGGCTGCACTTGTGGATTATGAAAAAGAAGAGCGGATGAATCAGCCGGGAATTGTGGGATATATCGTAAAAGACGGAGATGATCTGTGGAGCCTGGCAAAGAAATATTCGACCACAGAAGAAAGCATTCTGCTTAATAATGAATTATTATCAAAAGAATTGAAAACGGGTGATAAAATATTGATTTTTCGGGAGAGTTTGAGTATACTATAGTAATGAAATGATGTATACAAGATACAAAAAAAGGTCGAAAAAATACAATAAGGAGATACACGCATGGATAAACTGGAGTTAAAAGCACTTGGGAAGATCAATCTTGGACTTGATGTGCTGGGGCGGCGGGAGAATGGTTATCACGATGTGCGCATGGTCATGCAGACGCTGTATCTGTACGATAATGTGACGCTGCAAAAGAAGTCAGCCCCAGGTATCGAGATCGATTCAAATCTTTTTTATCTGCCGAATGATGAGGACAATATTGCATGGAAAGCGGCAAAGCTTCTGATCGATGAATTTGATATCAAAGACGGGATCAGAATCCATCTGGACAAGCATATACCGGTTGCAGCGGGAATGGCAGGCGGAAGTTCCAATGCTGCGGCAGTGCTTTACGGAATGAACCAGATGTTCCGGTTGGGACTTTCTCAAAATGAGCTGATGGAAAGAGGCGTGAAGCTTGGGGCGGATGTTCCTTACTGCATTATGCGCGGAACGGTATTAGCAGAAGGAATCGGGGAAAAACTGACGCCGCTTCCTCCGATGCCGAAATGTCAGATTCTGATCGCCAAGCCGCCGATCAGTGTATCGACAAAGATGGTTTATGAAAAGCTGGATTCCTGTGAAATCAAGGAGCATCCGGATATAGATGGTATCCTGGACGGATTGAAGAACCAGGATCTTGAGCAAGTGGCAGCATCCTTGGGTAATGTGCTGGAAAAGGTTACGGTTGAAGCATATCCGGTCATTGCACAGATCAAAGAATGTATGATGGAAGCAGGTGCTCTTGGGGCGATGATGAGTGGAAGCGGTCCGACTGTATTTGGGATTTTCAGGGATCGCAGGACAGCGAAGGAAGCATTTACAAAAGTAAAAGCACAGAATCTGGCAAAACAGATTTATCTTGCAAATGTGCATAACGTCAGGAGGAGATAAGAATGGATATGGATTTTGAAGTAAATATGAATGAATACCTGCCGTTGAGAGATGTTGTGTTCAATACACTCCGGAAGGCAATTTTAAGAGGAGAACTGAAGCCGGGAGAACGGCTGATGGAGATCCAGCTTGCCAACAAGCTTGGAGTAAGCCGCACCCCGATCCGTGAAGCAATCCGTAAACTGGAGCTGGAAGGTCTGGTTCTGATGATTCCGCGAAAAGGGGCAGAAGTGGCACAGATCACAGAGAAGAATATGCAGGATGTGCTGGAAGTCAGAAAGGCACTGGAAGAGCTTTCCGTACAGCTTGCGTGTGAACGAATCACGCCGGAGCAGGTTGAAGAAATGAAGATGGCAGCTGAAGATTTCCGTAAAGTCTTAAAGAGTGGTGATGTGACGAAGATCGCTGAAGCAGATGTAAAATTCCATGATATTATCTTTGCCGCAACCAATAACCAGAGACTGATCACGCTGCTGAATAACCTGCGGGAACAGATGTACCGGTTCCGCGTAGAATACCTGAAGCAGAAGGAATGTTATCCACAGCTCCTGGAAGAACATGATAAGCTGATCGCACTGATTTCGGGTGGAGAGGTTGAAGAGGCATGTGAGCTCATGGGATGTCATATTGACAATCAGGCCTCTACAGTATCGGATGTTATCCGGAGAGATCAGGTAGAATATCACAGATAAAAATGTATAGTTTTCCATATGTTGTCAATACTCCTGGTATTAAAGACAGGAGGTACATACGAAAATGAAAAAAATAAAAGCAGTGGCGCTGGTACTGATCATGATTCTGTGTGGTGCGGCATTTGCAAGGGGAATGCAGGTGGAAGCGAAGGCGAATGCAGTGCAGGAAAAGTTATCCGGTGAGGTGTTCCGCTTTCATGTGCTTGCCAACAGTGACAGCAAAGAAGACCAGGAACTTAAGATGAAGGTGAAAGAGGCTGTTGTAGATTATATGTGTGAGAATCTTTCGGATGCAGGGAATGCAGCGGAGGCGAAAGCATGGGCGATCCGCCACAAAGAAGAACTGATCCGGACGGCCAGGGAAGTCTTGCAGGAAGAAGGATGTAACGATCAGATAACAGCTGAGGTCGTGCGGTGTGAATTTCCGGACAAAACTTACGGAGACATCATCTTCCCCGCAGGCTGGTACGATGCACTTCGGATCAAGATCGGAAAGGCACAGGGGCACAACTGGTGGTGTGTTCTTTATCCGAATCTCTGTTTTATGGATTCTGTCCATGCAATTGTTCCCAAAGAAGGGAAGGAAGAGCTGCGGAGTGTGTTGACGGATGAAGAGTATGCGATGATCGTAAAAGGCACACCGGTAAAAATCAAATGGTTTTTCTTGCAATTGACGGAGTAAATGTGTAGAATATACTTCAACGAAGATGGCAGGAAAATTTGTTTCGCCTAAGGTAAAGGAAAGTTTAATGACGGATATACTTGTAAAATTATTTGTAAAAGATTATAAAGATGTAGAAAAGGTGTCTGTCCGTACAGCATATGGAGTGCTGGCAAGCGGAGTAGGCATCTTTTGTAATGTTCTGCTGACGATTGCGAAGATGGTGATAGGAATCCTTCTTCACAGTGTGTCTGTTACTGCAGATGCATTTAACAACTTATCGGATGCAGGTTCTTCGATCATTGGAATGATCGGAGTGAAGATGGCAGAAAAACCGGCAGACAAGGAGCATCCTTTTGGGCATGGCAGGCTGGAATACATAGCGGCACTGATCGTATCCTTTCTGGTGATCGAAGTTGGATTTACCTTTTTCAAAAATGCGATCGTGAAGATCCGGGAGCCGGAAGAGTTAAAATTCAGTCTGGTGTCGATCTTGATCCTGGTGTTGTCCATAGGTGTGAAGCTGTGGCTTGCGATGTTTAACCGGAAACTTGGTGAAAAGATTTCTTCCCAGGTGATGATGGCGACGGCAGCAGATGCACTTGGAGATGTGATCACGACAGCAGCGACGATCCTGTCGGTTGTATTCTGGCGGATCACAGGGATCAATATCGATGGCTTTGTCGGACTTGGTGTTTCACTGGTCGTTATGTGGGCCGGATTTGGGATTGCGAAGGATACGCTTGAGCCGCTGATCGGAATTCCGGCGACATGGGAAGATTATGAGAAGATCAAGCATTTTGTGGAAAAATACGATGGAATCGAGGGCAGCCATGATCTGGTGATCCATAATTACGGACCGGGAAGAAGTATGGCGATTATTCATGCAGAGGTTCCGAATGATGTCCCGATTGATGTATCCCATGAGATCATTGACCGGATTGAGAGAGAGGCAATGGAACAACTGGGGATCTCGCTGACAATTCATATGGATCCGGTGGAGACTCGTAATGAAGAAGTACTTCAGGCAAAACATGAGACAGAAAAAGCTGTGGAAGCACTGGATCCGAGATGCAGTATCCATGATTTCCGCATGGTGAATGGAGAAAAACAGATCAATCTCATTTTTGATTTTGTCATTCCGAGAGAGTATTCTGAGGAAAAAGGGAATGAACTGACACTGACTTTGATGGACCGATTGCAGCATCATAACCCAAAGTATCAGTGTGTTATCACATTAGACAGAAGTTATGTGGAAGAACAGAGGTAAAAGAGATGTATACATTTGAAAGCAGAGTACGATTCAGTGAAGCAGACCATACGGAGCTTCTGACATTACCGGGGCTTGTTAATTATTTTCAGGACTGTAGTACTTTTCAGTCTGAGGATATCGGATATGGCGTGGAATCACTGAAAAAAAGCGGGCAGGCATGGATTCTTTCTGCATGGCAGATTGTAGTAAACCGTTATCCGAAACTCGGGGAACATATCCGGGTGTCCACCTGGGCAACGGATTTTACCGGACTTTTCGGACTTCGTAATTTTAAGATGGAGGATGAAGCAGGCGAGATGACAGCCTGGGCCAATTCGGTCTGGGTATATATGGATATGAAAAAAGGAAGACCATGCAGACCGGCGAAAGAAGAGGTCGAGGCTTATCGGCCGGAAACACCACTGGATGTAGAGTTTGCGCCGCGTAAGATCGTGCTTCCAAAAGAACTGGAAGATGGAGAAAGTTTTCCGGTAAGACGTCATCAGATCGACACAAACGAGCATGTCAATAACTGCCAGTATATCCAGATGGCAATTGATGTGGTGCCGGAATGTGAGCGTGCCGGACAGATCCGGGTAGAATATAAAAAATCCGCAGTTATGGGTGATATTATTTATCCAAAGATGGCGGTAGAGGAACAGAGAAAAATAGTGGAACTTTGTGATGCGGAGGGAAATCCGTATGCGGTAGTAGAATTCAAGGAGAAATAAGAGATGGAATTAGGAAAAAAACAGATGCTTACGGTAGTAAAGGTAGTTGATTTCGGAGTATATCTGGGAGATGACAGAGAAAAGGTTCTTCTTCCGAAGAAGCAGGTTCCGGCAGGAATCGAACCGGGCGATCCGATTGAGGTGTTTTTGTATAAGGATTCTTCTGACCGTCTGATCGCAACGGTAAATGAACCGAAGCTTACACTGGGGGAAAGTGCAATCCTGAAGGTAGCGCAGGTTGGCAAATTCGGTGCCTTCCTGGACTGGGGACTGGAAAAGGATCTGTTCCTGCCATTTAAGGAGCAGACTTATAAGGTGAAACCGGGGGATGAATGTCTGGTAGGACTCTATATTGATAAGAGCCAGAGACTCTGTGCGACCATGAAGGTATATGAGTATCTGACCAGTGATTCTCCTTATCAGAAGGATGATCAGGTAGAGGGAATCGTTTACGAAGTGAGTGATAATTTCGGGGCTTTCGTTGCAGTGGACGGAAAATATTCTGCGCTTGTGCCAAAGAGAGAAGCACCGAAAAGTCTAAGACCGGGAATGAAGATCCATGCGAGAGTGACAGAAGTAAAACCGGATGGAAAGCTGAATTTAAGTGTCCGTGAGAAAGCATTTATCCAGATGGATAAGGATGCGCTTCTGGTACTGGCGCGTCTGGAAGAAAAGGGCGGAGTCCTTCCGTTTAACGATAAAGCAGACGCGGAGCTGATCCGTGCGGAGTTTGATCTGAGCAAGAATGCATTCAAGCGTGCAGTCGGACATCTGTATAAAGAGCGTAAGATCGAGATCCGTAAGAACAGTATTGTTTTGAAATAGACATTGTGATTATGCACAAAAAACAGACTATTAAATTGTTCACAATGCCCAAAACGCTGATTTGAAAAAAAACCCTTGATTTTCAAAAAAAAATTGTATATATTGAGGGTGTAAAAGATAGGAAGAGATAAAAGAAAAGGAGTGTACATCATGAAGGTACAGAATATTACAAACATTGATAAGTTTTTTGAAATAGTAGACAGCTGCAAAGGAAAAGTAGAACTTGTAACAGGAGAAGGCGACAGACTGAATCTGAAATCTAAACTTTCTCAGTATGTTTCTATGGCAAATATTTTCTCTAACGGAGAGATTCCGGAACTGGAAATCATTGCATACGAAAAAGAAGACATCGATAAACTGGTTAACTTCATGATCAATGGCTAATTTATATAAATACCAGGAATAGTGAGAAGCAGGAATCAAAGAAGATTTGGTTCCTGCTTTTTTGTGTATACGATGAGCCAACTGCAGATTTGTGCTTGCACAAGGATCGGCAGTTGGCGAATGTACATCATCGAGCTGTTAAGCGAGATGGTGTACAAAGTATACAAATCGAGTAGGAGTCAGCCTGCTCGATTGTGGAGAGAGACGGTCTGCGAGGGGGAGGTTGTGTGGCGGATTTAGAAAAAGAATAGGTGTGAAGTCCATTGTGCAGGGCATTCCGATGAGCCTCTGAGAACGAAAATTGTGTCAGCAAAGGCTTCCACAATTTTTGAGTCTCATCTCCATTGCACAATAAGTGCCTTCACACCTATTCTTTTTCTAAATCCGCCCTCAAGACTTTGGGCGCAGACCTGGCGGCTGCTAAACATAAAAATTCAGGAAACTATAGAGAGATAGTTTCCTGGTATATGCGAGAGGGTATTTATATTGAGGGTGGGTTAGGTTAGTTGACGCGTAATGATTCAATAAATGGTGTCAGGAGGGATTCACCGTATTGAAGCAGGGAGAAGCTTCTCTGGGTGAGACACCAGGAGTAGGTGAGACCGATCTGGGCAGAGGTGATCATCTGGGAGAGCTCGACGTAGGAGTAGTCTGACTTTAGTTCTCCACATTTGATCCCATCGAAAAGGATCTTGCGCAGGATCTTATAATAATTACGATCCGGGTTTAAAATATGTCTGGTTCCGGTAGTAGCTACCTGAAGACCGTAGAGGGGCGCAAAGAGATCCATATATGGTGAGTGCTCCAGGTTATTCAGCACAAAATGGTTGAAGGCGAGCAGCAGATCGGCGGCTGGAAGCGTCCGGTCGCAGGTCTGAAGCCAGCTATCATAGTCACTGTCGTAGGAATAGGCGAGGCTGAAGAGAAGTTCATCTTTTCCACGAAAATGGTGGTAAAAGGTGCTGCGGGAATTACCGGAGAGTTCGATGATCTGCGCGATCGTAGTTTCGTCATAGCCCTGTTCTGTGAACAGCTTCCATGCTGCATCCATGATGTCCTGTTTTGCATGTCGTTTGCCGTGCGTTGTCATAATTGATCGTTCCTGCCTTCTTAAAAGTATTGAAGCTATTGTAACACAGGGATGTGGAGAGTGCAATGTTTTGTTTCTGCATACATTTTATTGAAAATGTCCATATAAGGATAATATGGTTGACTTTATTTGAACACTTTAGTAGAATGAAGGGTATAAAAAGCAGAACGTAGTTCGGAATACAGTATCTTTTTAGACCGTAGTACGAAAACGGACTACAGTGCTTTTGGAGGTGTAAGATGGAAAAATTAAAACTTGCAGCCGGCATGACAGGAGAACAGAAGCGTTATGCGGTTGAAGCAGCACTACTTCTGGGATTTCAGACAGAGACAGCTACATTTCCGGTGATCACAGCGGACGGTGAGATTCCGGTGCCGGAGAATATGGAAGAGTTGAAAGCCCTGTGGAAAAAGAGTACAGGGGAGACACCGGAAGAGTACGAATCAGCATCAAAGCATACAGGTCCGATCTTTGATCTGGATTTCCGTAAGGAAAAAGGGCTGGAGACGATGCTTCAGAAAGGGGATTTCCTGAAAGACGAGAATCAGGATCTTCTTCCGGATGTGTTGGATGTGAAGATTGTACTTCCGGAGGATGCAGATGATGCGATGCTCGTTGCAGCATGTAACCTGGCATGGCGTTTTGGTATGGAGACAACCGGATATAAAGGAAATATTACGGCAGATGCAGCTTATACAGGCAACCGGCTCGTTCTGGAAAAAGCAGAGCAGACAGAGCTTGTACGGGAAAAAGAAGGAGAAAGTGTAAAAGTATCTCTTCGCGGTGACGGAGAGGAACTAATCGCATTTACCTCCCGCCTCTGTATGGAATTTCCACAGATCAATGGTCAGAGAAGCTGGAAAGACCTGCTGATGGATATGGTGGATGACTTTGTACTGCGCAGCGCAGATGGACAGCTTGCAGCTTTGAAAGCGATGCAGAAAGAGCAGACAGGAGAATACGAAGTGTACGGATCTCCGCTCTGGAATGATACACAGAAAAAAGAAGCCGGGGATGCAAAGGTATATAATTACAAATCCGGACAGAAGATGTACGAGAAGGTGTATGAGCTTCCGTGGGAAGTGGAAGTTTTTGAAAAACTTCTGGAAGAAAAGGTTTATCCGCAGATTAGGAAAGGAAGCAAGGTAAAGATTACCGGTGCGGTAAGTGAAAATATAAAAGTACGCCAGAAGATAAAAGAAAAAATCGAAGACAGAATCCAGATGTTAGGTGCCAAGCCTGAGGATACCTCCGTTATCTGTGCATACAAACAGGGATATTCCTGGATCGTTGAAGAGATGCTTCCGGTGATGAAGGAAGCGCAGGCAGATCAGGTTGAGATTTATTTCAAACCGTTCCTGCCGGAAGGCCAGACAGACTGGCTGGATGAGAACGGTGCAACCCCGTCCTATCACAATCTGAATGCAGACACTCCGGACAAGTGGTATGATCTTCCGATCCGCTATCTGCAGGAACTGTATCCGGTAGAAGATATTCTGGTAAAAGAGCTTGGAATTGAAAGAGATAAAGTCATTTTCAAAGCTTATGAAGGCGAAGAAGATATCACTTATCTCTGCAAGGGGATCAAGGACGAAAAGGTCTGCTGTGAGGATACTTACAAAGCAGTCTGGTCGGAAAGACCATATATGGATGAATATCCGCAGATGGGAAAGGTTCATCCGGCAACCGGTTATGTAAAAGCAGAGATTGACGGACAGGAAGTATTTTATCAGACCGTCCGTACCGATATGGAAGAGATCTGGGATGTTTACCAGAAGGAAGTTCTTCCGGATTGCAGACGATATATTGAGGAAAAGACAGGCGGAAAGATTTCCGCAGACCTGCAGCCGTTCTTCCATGAACTGCGTCTGGACGTGACCGCAAGTGAACCGGACTATGCGACCGGATCAAGAGAGGATCTGATCTCTTCACTGGATGCTTTGCATGAAGATATGTATTTTGTCGGAAGCGACTATTTTAAAAATTACGGTGTGAAAAAAGCAGATGTCATGCTGGATGCGCCGGGACTGATCCTTCCGGTGATCCATGAAAAAGAAGGCAGACCGGTATTTAAGGTGACACTGACCGAGCCGTTAAAAGAAGAAGCATGCATTGTAAAAGATGGAAAAGCGGTTCTTTTACAGAGAAAACGCGAAGAAGCAGATGCATGGATCCGTGCCATTTCATGGGAAAATGATAATTTTACTTTCCATATCCGCACAAATGGTGTACAATCTAATGTATTACACACTTACTCAACATTGTGGTCAAAGGGTGTACTGGCAGAGTGTGAAAGTGTTGCTGCAGGTACGAAGCTTTTGTTTGAAAGTGAGCAGGGCGAGATACAGTATGCAGCACTTACACCGGAAAGAGAAGAAAAACCAAAGACGAAACGGATTGAAGAGATTGATCTGCATGAGCATGAACTGATCGGATATGATACTTACCGTGAGATCATCGAAGAACTGAAGCAGGTTCCTGGAATCGAAGTGTTCCGGACTGCGGTATCTTATACAGGACGTGAACTCTATGCAGTATGGATCAAACCGGAATACGAAGGCTATCTGTCCATGACGAAGCGTATATCAAGAATTCCTGGCGAGATGATCAATGCAAGACATCATGCAAATGAAGTATCTTCGACAAATGCAGCATTTATCCTGATCAAGAAGCTGCTGACAGAAGATGTTTACAAAGATTTACCGGATAAACTGAATCTGGTGATCGTTCCGATGGAAAATGTGGATGGTGCTGCAATCCATTATGAATTGCAGAAAGAGCATCCAACCTGGAAATTCCATGTGGCAAGATTTAATTCGCTTGGAAAAGAGTTCTACTATGAACATTTCCAGCAGGATACGATCCACAGCGAGGCGATGGGATTAACCCGTATTTATGACCGGTATGTCCCGGATATGATCGTGGACAATCACGGAGTACCGAGCCATGAATGGGAGCAGCAGTTTTCAGGTTATACCTCCCCGTCTTACAAAGGCTTCTGGCTTCCGAGATCTCTGCTTTATGGTTATTTCTGGTATGTGACCAATCCAGAGTACAAGGACAATTACCCGGTCAATAAGGTAATGGAAGATGTGATAGCAGACAAGATTGCCGAGTATCCGGAGATGAGAGAATTGAACCGTGAATGGAGTGCTCAGTTTGAAAAATATGCACATGCATGGATGCCGAAATTGTTCCCGGCAAACTATTATAAAGAAATGATTAACTACTGGATCCCGTTCGCGGCAGATCCAAACCATCGTTATCCGTCGATCCGTTTTCCGTGGATCACAACGGTTGCTTATACCAGCGAGGTTGCAGATGAGACCGCACAGGGTGAATACCTGAATTTGTGTGCAAGGGCTCATGTGGCACATGACGAGGCGACTATCCGGATGTTGATGGAAGCAGTGCATGTGATGGAATGTCATCTGGAAGAGCAGGATGGACAGATTTTGACCAGTTACATAAGACAGCGTCCGATGATTGTCAAAGTGACTGGAAAAAATAAATAACTTTTTAATACTTTTCTAAAGGAGGAGTTAGGTATGGAACTCATCAAATTACTTGGCGTGTTAATCGTAATCGTTGGATTCGCGCTGAAACTGGATTCAATCCTCATTATTTTCCTGGCCCTTATCGCGACAGGGATTGTTGGAGGACTTGGAGTGGGCGGACTTCTGGAAACAATCGGTACAAACTTTGTAGCGAACAGAAGTATGGCAATCTTTATCATGATCCTGCTGGTTACAGGTACACTGGAAAGAAACGGTCTGCGTGAAGCAGCGGCAAACCTGATCCGTAAAGTAAAAAGTGCGACAGCAGGTAAGCTTGTTGCTGTATATGGTATGCTGAATGCTCTGTTTGGAGCATTCAATGTCAGCTTCGGTGGAGTTGCCGGATTTATCCGTCCGGTACTGCTTCCGATGATCGAAGGTGCGATCAGCAATAAAGAAGGAAAAGCAAATGAAGATCACGTAGAAGAAGCAAAAGGACTTGCTGTTGCTATGCAGAACTTCACATGGTTCTTCTTCCAGGTACTGTTCGTAGGTGGTGCCGGCGGAATCCTTGTACAGACAACACTTGCAGGTCTTGGATACGAAGTAGAACTGATCGACCTTGCAGCAGCTGAAATCCCGGTAGCATTAGTTGCACTTGTTGTTTCCTGCGCATTTGTTATTTTGAAAGATAACAAACTGATGAAGAAATACTATGGAAAATCAACAGATACTAAGAAATAGAGGGAGGAAGACAGATGAGTAATTTAAAATTTATACAGGTCGGCGATTCGTTTAATGCAATCGGGCTGAATGTAGTATGGGTAATTATCGGATTGATCACGATTTACGCAGGAATTAAGAACCTGCTGGATAAAGAGAATCCGTCAAGAGTCGGAACCGCTGTTTTCTGGTGCTCTTTCGGTATCGTTTGTGGATTTGGTTCATGGCTCCCGGCAAAGGTTTCTGGTGTGCTTGTTCTGATCATGTGCCTGCCGCCGATCTTCAAGAAAGTAAAAATCGGAAAAACAGATAATCCGACAAAGGAACACACAGAACAGCAGTTTAAGAAGATCGGAATGAAGATATTTGTCCCGGCATTCTCCGTAGCGGTATGCTCCCTGTTCTTTGCATTATTCAGTAATATGAGTTCTATGGTTGCAATTACCGTTGGTGTGATTGTAGCTATGGTCTTACTGATGGCATTCGATGCAAAACAGAATAAACCGGCAGTCTTTTTGAATGATTCTGAAAGATTCCTTGGAATCACAGGACCTCTCAGTATGCTGCCACAGCTGCTTGGATGTCTTGGAGGTGTATTTACCGCTGCAGGAGTTGGCGATGTAATCGCACAGCTTGTTGAAAAGATTGTTCCAAAGGGAAATGTAAATATCGGGATCATCGTTTATGCAATCGGTATGGTACTCTTTACCATGATCATGGGAAATGCATTCGCAGCTATCACCGTTATGACAGTTGGTATCGGTGCACCGTTCGTTCTTGCTTACGGTGCTAATCCGGTGGTGATCGGTATGCTCGCACTTACATGTGGATACTGTGGAACTCTGCTTACACCGATGGCAGCGAACTTCAACATCCTGCCGGTTGCGATCTTGAACATGAAGGACCGCTGGGGCGCTATCAAAAATCAGGTTCTGGTTGCAATTTTTATGCTTGTGTTCCAGATCTGTTATATGATAGTATTAAAGTAAATAAGACATAAGTAGCTAAGGTCATTATTTCACTGGAAAGGCAGAAAATAATGGCCTTAGAATTCGTAAGCTTATTCTAGTTTTGGTATGGAGAAAGAAGAGGGACATATGACACCGAATATGGAACGGGGTGCCCGGATCATTATTCACGAATGGGTAAAAGTAAGGGCGTGGGACAAAGTACTGATCGTGACATCGAAGGAATATCTTGCAGAAGCAAAAGCAATGGAAAAAGAGGCTTCCGGAAAAGCACGGTCAGTGAATACACTGCTTGTCGAGAACAAGGGGCGCCATGTGGGAATCTTTTTTGATGATAATGAAGCAGTTTTTGATCCTTATACGGCAATTATCGCGGCGACAGAGTATTCGCTGGTGACAACGAAAGCCGCAAAGCGTGCGATACAAAGACACAAGAAATTTCTGTCCTTGCCACTGGCAACCAATGACGGAAGATCTTTTCTGGAATACGATTTCCTGACGATGGATACGAAGAAGAGCCGGCTGATGGCAAAGGCATTTATCAAATATCTCAAGTATTCAGAAAAAGTCCGTGTGACAACTCCGGCAGGAACGGATATGATGTTCTACAAAGTGGGCAGAGATCCGGGATTTTTTAACGGAGTTCTAAAGGATGGAAAGGGATATTCTTCTTCCAGTATTGAGGTCTATGTCCCGATCGAGGAGACAAAGACAGAAGGTGTGATGGTGCTTGACGGTTCTCTGGGATATATTGGTCGCGCAGAGGAACCGACAAGGATTTTATTTAAAGGCGGACGGATTACGGAGATTGAAGAGACTCCGACCGGTATTCGGTTGAAAAAATACATGGAAGATTATCAGGATCCCCGGATCTATATTGCGGGGGAACTCGGAATCGGGCTTAATTCATGCTCACAATGCCTTGGAAACTGCTATATTGAAGATGAATCTGCTTATGGGACATTCCATGTAGGACTTGGGCGTAATATTGCTCTTGGAGGTATTCAGAACGCCAAAGGGCATTTTGATCTGGTATGTATGGAACCGGATATCTACACGGACAACCGACAGATTATGCAGCAGGGGAAGGTTATTATCCCGGAGCCTGTGTTATACTAAGAGATATTAAGGAGGAAATTAACATGAAGGTTTTATTAACAGGATTTGATCCATTTGGAGGAGAAAGCGTAAACCCGGCATTCGAGGCAATCAAGCTTCTTCCGTCAACAATTGCGGGGGCAGAGATCGTATATGTAGAGATTCCTACAGAATTCAAGAAAAGTGCACCGGCAGTTGAAGCGGCAATCAAAGAACATAACCCGGATATAGTGATCAATGTAGGTCAGGCAGGCGGACGTTCCTGCGTCACTGTAGAAAAAGTAGGAATCAACCTTGCAGATGCCCGGATTCCGGACAATGCAGGTGACCAGCCACTTGATGAGCCACTTCAGGCAGACGGTCCAACCGGATACTTTGCAACAATTCCGGTAAATGCAATGGTTCAGAATGTACGTGCTCACGGACTTCCATGCCATGTATCTTTCACGGCAGGAACCTACGTATGCAACTGTGTAATGTACAATGTACTGCATATGTGTGCAACCAAATACACTAACATCCGTGCCGGATTTATCCATGTACCATATGCTTGCGATCAGGTTGTAGATAAGGCGAACGGAATGGCAAGTATGCCGCTTGAGACAATCGCAAAGTCTCTGGAGTATTGTGTTGAAGCTGTAGTGAATAATACAGAAGATGTAAAAGAGGTTATGGGAACTACTCACTAGTTTTATGAAAGAAAAAAGTACCGCTGTGTCAGAATGAAGCTGATGCGGCGGTGTTTTTTTGTAAAATTTTATTGGAAATATAATTTCATGTCGCTTAATGAAAATGGACGTTCATTATATATTAAGAAATTCTATTATAAAGAAAAAGAATTGATTTGTCACGGGCAGAAATGTTATGTATAATATGCATAAAGAAAGTCGAAGCGGAAATAAGAAAAATGAACAATTTTATGAACGGAGAGAGCTTTTTCAAAAAACAAGTTGATTAAGAAGGTGAAGAAAAAAATCTAGTGGGGAAAAGATTATCGTAAAAATAGAATATGGATGGAAAACAATAACAGAGGCGAAGGAGAAGTGAAATGAGTAATTTAATGGGGATGCTGACGACTATCCAAAGTTATGTATGGGGACCTCCGACATTGTTGCTGTTGATCGGTACAGGGCTTTACTTTACGATTAAATTGAGAGGACTGCAGATCACAAAATTTCCACGTGCAGTAAGGGCCATTTTTGGAAAAGAAAGTGGGACCGGAAGCGGAGAAGGAGATGTATCGGCATTTGCGACTCTATGTACAACGATGGCAGCAGACATAGGAACGGGAAGTATTGTTGGAGTTGCAACGGCGCTTCGAATTGGTGGACCGGGATCGTTATTCTGGATGTGGATTTCAGCCATACTTGGTATGGTGACGAAATATTCAGAAAGTCTTTTAGCGGTAAAATACCGAGTGACGGACGAGAATAACCAGATGGCCGGCGGACCGATGTTTTATATCCAAAATGGTATGGGAGAGAGATTTATCTGGCTTGCAAAAGCCTTTTCTGTGTTTGGCATATGTACAGCATTATTTGGCTGCGGAACGTTTCCGCAGGTAAATGCGATCACAGAATCTGTCAATGTGACATTCCATATACCGATCATTGTAGCAGGAGTCATCATAACAGTGCTTACTGCGGTTGTAACGATCGGAGGAATTAAAAGTATTTCAAAGGTTGCTGAAATTGTGGTGCCGATTATGGCGCTTACTTTTCTTGGAGGCTCGGTAGTGGCGCTGGTGATCAACCGGGCGGCAGTACCGGATGCTTTTAAGACCATTTTTACCTGTGCATTTGCAAAAGAATCGGTAATCGGAGGAACTGCAGGAACAGGTGTCATTACGTTTATGACGGTTATGAGAACCGGGATTGCCAGAGGTGTCTATACAAATGAGGCAGGACTTGGAAGTTCACCGATCGTGGCAGCAGCGGCGAAGACGAATTCCGGTGTAAGACAGGGCCTTCTTTCCATGACAAGTGTGTTTGTTACTACGATTCTGACCTGTTCCATGACAGGACTAGTTATCATCAGCAGCGGGTTGATGGACAGTTCGGATATGAACGGAAGCACGCTTGTTACAGCTGCATATAACATGTGTCTGCCGCACAATATAGGCATGTATCTGATCGCAGTAGGAATCATGTTCTTTGCATTTACCACCATTTTGGGGTGGAATTATTATGGAGAACGCTGCCTGGTTTATCTAACCGGCACAACGAAATGGATCAAACCATATAAGATCATCTACATTGCAGCAATTGCACTGGCACCGTTTTTATCGCTGGAACCAATCTGGCTCCTGGCAGATATCACGAATGCGTTGATGATTATTCCGAACCTGATCGCAATCATTGCACTTAGAAAAGTGATCATTGGAGAAACAAAACTGTATTTTTCAAAACAAAATGAAGAAAAAATGTCTGCTGCGGTAAAAGCAGTGGAGTAAGAAAAGAAACCACCGCATTGGAAATGAGATCTGATGCGGCGGTATTTTTGCGTTAGAGGATAAATAAGGTTGTGACACCAACGCCCCAAAAAGAAAGTTAACAGGTTTACACTCGCATAGAGTATGAGTGGTACAGCGCAGGTAAGTATAATCTGTGTTTCCATCAATTCTCTTCCTGCAGATTCCAACACATCCAAAAAATCATTCGATACCGTTGAACAGGCGGATTTCCAAATATATGTACTCCGGTTCCCTTCGAGGCAATGGAGATGAAACCCAGGAATCGTGGAAGCCTTTGCTGAACACGATTCCCGCTTTCAGGGGTTCATCGGAATGTTTTGCCGAGGGGAACCGGAGTACATATATTTGAAAATCCGCCGCCCACCAACCTATAAAATTTTCCCCACACCAGTTGGAAATCCCCATCATTTCTGCTAAAATGGAACACAGAGAAAAGGAGCGAACACAATATGAATTTTGCGCATTTGCACGTCCACACGGAATACAGCCTTCTGGACGGTTCGAATAAAATTAAAGAATATGTTGCCAGAGTCAAAGAACTGGGGATGACAGCGGCTGCGATCACAGACCACGGTGTCATGTATGGCGTCATTGACTTCTACAGAGCCGCAAGAGCGGCAGGAATCAATCCTGTACTGGGATGTGAAGTCTATGTGGCACCGGGATCCAGATTCGATAAAACAGCCGTAGGACGCGATGAGGACCGATATTATCACCTGGTACTTCTTGCCGAGAATAATACAGGATACGCCAATCTGATGAAGATCGTGTCACGTGCATTTACGGAAGGTTACTATTATAAGCCAAGAGTAGATTATGAGCTTCTGGAGACCTATCACGAAGGAATCATTGCCCTCAGTGCATGTCTTGCCGGAGAGGTACAGAGAAACCTGGCGAGAGGGATGTATGAAGAAGGAAAAAAAGCTGCGCTTCATTATGAACAGATTTTTGGGAAAGGCAACTTTTTCCTGGAACTGCAGGATCATGGGATCCCGGAACAGCGCACCGTTAACCAGCAGTTGATGCGTCTGTCGCAGGAGATTGGAATCGACCTTGTGGCGACAAATGACGTGCATTATACTTACGCAGAAGATGAAAAGCCACATGATATCCTGCTTTGCCTTCAGACAGGGAAAAAGCTCGCAGACGAGGATCGGATGCGCTATGAAGGCGGACAGTACTACGTGAAGTCCAAAGAAGAGATGGCAGAACTTTTCCCATATGCACCGGAGGCGCTGGAAAATACACAGAAGATTGCAGACAGATGCCATGTAGAGATTGAATTTGGTGTGACAAAGCTTCCAAAATTCGATGTGCCGGAAGGATTTACCTCATGGGAATATTTGAATAAGCTCTGTTTTGACGGACTGAAAAGACGATATGGAGAAGACCCGGATCCAGCCCTTGTGGAGCGCCTGAATTATGAATTGGGCGTTATCAAAAGCATGGGTTACGTGGATTACTTCCTTATTGTATGGGATTTCATTCATTTTGCAAAAAGCAACGGAATCATGGTTGGACCTGGGCGTGGATCTGCGGCGGGAAGCATTGTGGCGTACACACTTGCGATCACCAATATCGATCCGATCCGGTATCAGCTGCTGTTCGAGCGTTTTCTGAATCCGGAACGTGTGTCCATGCCCGATATCGACGTGGACTTCTGCTTTGAAAGAAGGCAGGAAGTCATTGATTATGTTGTGCGTAAATACGGCAAAGACCGGGTAGTGCAGATCGTAACCTTTGGTACACTGCAGGCGCGCGGGGTGCTGCGGGATGTGGGAAGAGTTATGGATCTTCCGTATGCTTTTGTGGATTCAATTGCAAAGATGATTCCGAAAGAACTGAATATTACATTGGATAAATCCCTGAAGATGAACCATGAGCTGAAGAAGCTCTATGATGAAGACCCACAGGTAAAAGAGCTGATCGATATGTCAAAGAGACTGGAAGGTCTGCCACGGCATACATCCATGCATGCCGCGGGAGTCGTGATCAGCCAGAAGGATGTGGATGAATATGTTCCGCTGGCACTTGGAGCGGACAACAATGTAGTCACACAGTTTACCATGACCACGCTGGAAGAACTGGGACTTCTGAAAATGGATTTCCTTGGGCTTCGTACCCTGACCGTCATCCAGGATGCGATCAGACTGGTTGAAAAAAGTACCGGTGTGAAGCTGGTAACAGAAAAATTAAATTATAATGATAAAGCAGTGCTTGACTATATCGGAACCGGAAAGACGGACGGTATTTTCCAGATAGAAAGTGCAGGGATGAAGAGCTTCATGAAGGAACTTCGTCCACAGAGTCTGGAAGATATTATCGCCGGAATTTCTCTTTACCGGCCAGGTCCGATGGATTTCATTCCACAGTATATCAAAGGAAAGAACCATCCGGAGCTGATTACTTACGAATGCCCGCAGTTAAAGCCGATCCTGGCACCGACCTATGGCTGCATTGTATACCAGGAACAGGTTATGCAGATCGTGCGTGACCTTGCCGGATATTCACTTGGGCGAAGCGACCTTGTACGCCGTGCCATGAGTAAGAAAAAGGGCGACGTGATGCAGAGAGAGCGTCAGAATTTTGTATATGGTAATGAAGAAGAAGGCATTCCGGGCTGTGTCAAAAATGGAATCGATGAAAAGGTTGCGAATAAGATCTATGATGAAATGATCGATTTTGCAAAGTATGCGTTCAACAAATCACATGCGGCAGCGTATGCGGTTGTCTCATACCAGACAGCGTATCTGAAATATTATTATCCGGTAGAATATATGGCAGCGCTTATGACTTCTGTCATCGACAATCCGGGAAAGGTTGCCGAATACATTTACACTTGCCGACAGATGGGAATTTCTATCCTGCCGCCGGATATCAATCGTGGGGTTGGTGATTTTTCTGTAGATAACGGTAATATCCGTTACGGACTTGCGGCGATCAAGGGGGTTGGAAGACCGGTGATCGAGCAGATCATCCGGGACAGAGAAGAGCATGGCACGTTTCGTGATCTGAAGGATTTTCTGGAACGGCTTTCCGGTAAGGAAGTCAATAAACGTGCGGTAGAAAACTTTATCAAATCCGGCGCATTTGACAGTCTGAAAGGGACCAGAAAGCAGTTTATGATCATTTATGTACAGATCATGGATCAGGTAGCACAGAACAAGAAAAATTCGCTTGCTGGACAGATGTCGCTCTTTGATATTGTAGATGACGAACAGAAAAAAGAATTTGAGGTCACGCTTCCGGATGTGGGAGAATACCAGAAGGAAACGATGCTTGCATTTGAAAAAGAAGTACTCGGCGTGTATATCAGCGGACATCCATTGGAAGAATATGAAGAGAAATGGCGCAAGAGTATTTCCGCAACGACATTGGATTTTCAGCTTGATGAAGAGACCGGACGGACAAAAGTACGTGACGGGTCAAGGGAGATCATCGGTGGTATGATCACATCGAAGATGATCAAATATACAAAGAAGAATCAAACGATGGCATTTATTACCGTAGAGGATCTTCTTGGAACGGTAGAGGTTGTCATTTTCCCGCAGAGCTATGAGAAAAGCCAGCAGTATCTGCAGGAGGACAGCAAAGTATTTGTGCGGGGACGTGTATCGGAAGAAGATGATAATGCAAGTAAGCTGATCTGTGAAGAGGTGATTCCGTTTGATATGACGAAAAAAGAACTGTGGATCCAGTATGCCGACAAACAGAGTTACCTTCAAGATGAGCAGAATCTGTTCCGGATGCTCGCGGAAAGTGAGGGTGAAGACCAGGTTGTAATCTTCTGCAAAGCGGAGAGAGCGGTAAAAAGACTGCCTAAAAACGCAAATATCCAGGTAGAACCTGGAATTTTGAGCAGATTGACGAATTATTTTGGAGAAGATTGTGTAAAAGTAATAGAAAAACCCATTGAAATGAAGGGGTGAATATTATACAATAACGTGTGAATTGAGATAAATTAAGCAAAAGGATAGTAAAGTTACAAAGTAGAAGAGACGGAGGAGACATATCATGGCAGAAAAAGTAATCAGAACTATCGGCGTATTGACCAGTGGAGGAGACGCACCGGGAATGAACGCTGCAATCCGTGCAGTTGTAAGAACCGCATTGGGAAAAGGACTGAAGGTAAGAGGAATCAGAAGAGGTTATTCAGGACTTCTTAACGAGGAAATTATTGATTTAAGTGCCAGAGATGTATCAGACACGATCCAGAGAGGTGGAACGATTCTTCTGACAGCCCGTTGCGAGGAAATGCGTACACCAGAAGGACAGCAGAAAGCAGCAGCAATCTGTAAGAAATATGGAATTGACGGTCTGGTAGTTATCGGAGGAGACGGTTCCTTCAAGGGAGCACAGAAATTATCTGATTTTGGAGTAAATACAATCGGACTTCCGGGAACGATCGATCTTGATATCGCATGTACAGAATACACAATCGGATTCGATACAGCGGTTAATACAGCGATGGAAGCAATTGACAAAGTACGTGATACATCTACATCACATGAAAGATGTAGTGTTATCGAAGTTATGGGACGTGATGCGGGATACCTTGCACTGTGGTGCGGTATTGCCAATGGAGCAGAGAAGATTCTTCTTCCTGAGGAACATGACTACGATGAAGCAAAGATCATTGCAGACATCAAAGAAAGCAGAAAACGCGGTAAAAAGCATTACATTATCATCAATGCCGAAGGTATCGGTGATTCTATGAATATGGCAAAGAGAATCGAAAAAGAGACGGGTATGGAGACACGTGCTACTATTCTTGGTCATATGCAGCGTGGAGGAAGCCCGACAGCAAAAGACAGAGTTTATGCATCTATCATGGGATCTCTTGCTGTAGATCTTCTTCTTGAAGGAAAAACAAACCGTGTAGTAGGATACAAACATGGCGAGTATATTGACTTCGATATCAACGAAGCACTGGCAATGCAGAAAGGAATTCCGGAGTACCAGTACGATATCGCAAAACAGCTTGCCATCTAATAACAGACAGATTGGATGACGTGTATGACACAGGATGTATTATTGACGATTTCCGGACTGCATGATATGGCATTTGCAGATCCGGAAGAAAATGAAGAGAATGAGCCGATCGAAGTGATCACTCCGGCGAGCTATTACTGGAAGAACGGAAAGCATTATATTCTTTATGATGAAGTAATGGAAGGGATTCCGGGGGTGGTTAAGAATAAGATCAAGATCACCGGTGAAGATTCGATGGAGATCATGAAGAGCGGAATTACGAATGCACATATGGTATTTGAGAAGAATCAGATGAATGTCACATATTATGATACACCGTATGGGCAGCTTCATGTCGGAATTCATACACGGAAGCTGGATGTGAATGTGGATGATGAGCGAATTGATATTGCTGTGGAGTACGGGCTTGATGTGAATCATGAAGCGACGGCAGACTGCCGGATCGCAATGAGCATAAGACCGAAAGCACAGGCAGAGGAAGCAATTTCAGGAAAATAAAACAAAAAGGGTAAATGATTCAATCAGCTCAGAATCATTTACCCTTTTTTGTTACTTGTTCCGCAGTCTTGCCCAGAATCCTTTTTTCTTAGGTGGAGTCTCAAGAGAACCTCTGACTCCTTTTACTGCAGTGATGTAAATACCGCTTACGGTTGCTTTTACTTCTTTTTTGACTGGAATAAGATCATAGATGCTTGCATCACACATCAGAGTCATGATCTTTGGTCCGACTTTTGCCTTGACTACAGGTACCTTTGAACGACGAAGATACTTAGGTGTATTCTCAAGAACAACTGACGGGAAACCGGCATCTTTAAGCTTCATCTTACCTTTGTCGATAACCAGGATGTTGACCTGCTGTGCAGCAGCTGCAATCATCTCTTCCTGTTCTGCCTGCTTTTTCTGCGCTTTCTTACCGAGGAAATACAGAACAACCAGGGCGATAAGCAGTACGGCAAGAATTACCAGTAATACGATCGTTATCTTACTCACGGGTTTTCCTCCTCAAATCATATTTACACATAGCTTATTGTAGCATTGTTTGTAGACAAGTGCAAGTAATTTGAAGTTTTTGGCGGCTTTTTGAAAGTAATGGAAAATCTGAAATAAATGTGAATTTTGGGAAATCCCTTTTCAATGACGGATTATGTGTTATAATCATATGTAGCGCTCTGATGTGGGTGATTTGGACAGTCAGAGAGAATGAAGATATAAGAGGTGTAAAAGAAAATGAAAAAGAAATTAGCAGTACTGGCAGCAGGTATCTGTGCATTGTCATTATTTCTTACCGGATGCTCCGGTGAGATTTCCAATGATTATGTTACGATTACAAAATATAAAGGTGTGGAGATTGATAAAGTAGATGCGGATGCGGTATCGGATAATGATGTAGAAGCACAGATCAACAGTGTACTTCAGTCTAAATCAACTACAACAGAAGTTACAGACCGTGCAGCACAAACCGGAGATACGGTAACGATTGACTACGAAGGAAAGAAAGATGGTGTGGCATTTGATGGTGGAACAGCGACAGATGCACAGCTTACATTAGGAAGTGGTCAGTTTATTGACGGATTTGAGGATGGCGTTGTCGGACACAATATTGGCGATACTTTTGATCTGGATCTGACTTTCCCGGAGAACTATGGAAATGAAGATCTTGCAGGTCAGGCAGTTGTATTTACCGTTACACTGAAGGGAATCAGCCAGACCGATGTACCGGAACTTACCGATGAATTTGTACAGAGTGTTTCTGATACTTCCAAGACGGTGGAAGAGTACAAAAAGGAAATTAAAAAATCTCTGAAAAAAAACGGCAAAGAAAACCAGCAGAATACAATCAAGGAAAATGCATGGAAAGCAGTACTTGAGAACACAACTGTGAACAAGTATCCGAAGAAGGATCTGAAGAATATGATCAGTTCGATCAAGACACAGTATAAGAATATGGCATCTTATTATAACCTTGATTTTGCAGATTTCCTTAAACAGTATATGAATATGGATGAGGAAACTTTTAATTCAAAGGCAACCCAGGCTGCAAAGGATCAGGTAAAGGCCAACCTTGCGGCAGATCTGATCATTGAGAAAGCAAAGATCGATGTGTCAGATAAGACACTTGAGAAGAAGTATAAGGAGTATGCAAAGGCTTACGGATACGAAGATGTAGATGCACTCAAAAAAGCACTGGAAGATGCTGGAAACCTGGAGAATCTGGAGAAGACAGCAAGACTGGATATCGTAGAAGACTGGGTAGCAGACAACTGCAAGCAGGTGAAAAGTACTTCATCTGACAGCAGCAAAAGCGGTTCAAACAGTACAGGAAGTACCGGCAGCACAGAAAATACAAAATAGATATAAGCAAACATTCAAAAGGCGGAGAATAAAATCTCCGTCTTTTTTCTTCCTGAAGGGAATGGTATGATATAGAAAGTAATTGTTTTTACAAAATGAAATATACTACAGGAGGACAAGATGAAAGCAGTACTTTTTGATATGGATGGCATCCTGATCGATACAGAGAAATATCTGACAGTATACAAACAAAAGGCAATGCGGGAGGCGGGATACCGGCTGGATCTGGAAACGGCATACAAATTCCGCAGCTGTGCATCCGTATTTGCAAGAGAGCAGATGAAGGGAATTTTTGGAGAGGATTTCCCATACGATGAGCTCAGACGGCGCAGACAGGAGCTGATGAGTGATCATATTGCGCGTTTCGGAATTGAGAAGAAACCGTATGTGGAAGAGACGATCAAGGAGCTGAAAAGACGTGGTTATCAGACGGCAGTCGTGACGGCTACAGCGGAAGACAGGGCTGTGCGTTATCTGGAAATGGTCGGATTTAAAGAGCTGTTTGATGAAATCATCAGTGCATCTATGGTGAAATTGGGAAAACCGAGACCGGATGTGTATCTCTATGCCTGTGAGAAGATCGGGCGGAAGCCTGAAGAGTGCATGGCGGTCGAAGATTCACCGAACGGGGTAAATGCGGCTTACCAGGCGGGCTGCCATGTGACGATGGTTCCGGATCTGACACCTGCAGACGAAGAGGTCAAAAAGATGGCAGATCATGTCGTTCCAGACCTGCGAGGACTTCTGGAATATCTGAAATAACCCCTGAAAATGAGGAGAGCCGATATCCGGTTTCCCGAATATCGGCGTTTATGAAAAAGAAAAATTTTATTATGTGAAAAGGTTTATTTCCTTTTGACAATTATTAGTATACTCGTATCTTGTGAAAAAAGTGTGTTTATAATTTGAAAGAATTATGAACGTTTGTGAACATAGTATACATATATTCTGAAGGGACCGCAGACAGCAGAGTCTGCAGCCCGACAAAAGGGATTTAATCTGTTCCGGGAAGCATCGACCGGACGAAAAGCGAAAACAATTCCCGCATACATGGAGAAGTAAAAAACATGGATTCCGGATGCCACTGAACGCCAAGTGCAAAAGGCTGTCCTTCGATTTCAATTGCCTCAACTGTGCCATCAGAAGTGTGTGCACATGCATGGACATTTTTTCCGAGCAGATGAACGGACTGATGGTGGAAACTATTGGTATACAGAGTGTCTCCGGTCAGTTCATGAAGATGGCTGTCTTTGGCGATGAAAATCTGGTGCCACATATCGCTGCGGTTCTGTGAGGTCTGCATATGCAGAAAAGGATCTCCGGGCTGACAGGAAAGATCCTGGTAGATACTTCCGCCACAGGCGGCGTTGAGCACCTGCATACCCCGGCAGATGCCGATTACCGGAAGATGACGTTTTAAGATTTCCTCTGCAAAATGAATCTGGAAAAGATCTACAGAAAGATTGGTCTGTCCTACACCTGGAAGTGGATCTTCATTGAAGAGAAACGGTGTAAAATCACCTCCTCCGGGGAGCAGAAATCCATCGCATATGTCAAGATAAGAATTGATCGGGAAATCCTGAGGAAGAATCGGTATCAGTAGGGGGATTCCTCCGGAAATGCGGACTGCCCGCACATAGGTATCGGTTACAAACTGGTTTTTGCCGTCGAAGCCACAGCATAAGATTCCAACAACTGGTTTCATATTTACAATCCTCCTCTTTATCAGATAAATCAGTTGTTACAAAATATGTGGAGTCTGTATGAAATATGTATTATAATAAAAAAAGCAACATGCCAGATGGCAGGAAAGGAGTTCCTATGAAACTGGTTATTCCGGAATATAAAACATTAGAACTTGATACGATATTTTTAGATATGAACGGGACGATCGCTGTGGACGGCGTGATCCCACCGAGTGTGAAGGAACGTCTTATCGCACTTTCAGAGCAGTTCCGAATTTATGTACTGACTGCAGATACGCATGGAAATGCGAAAGCGCAGTGCGAAGGGCTTCCGGTGATCCTGGAGACATTTCCGACAGGTAATGCAAAGGAGTATAAAAGGGAATTGGTAAAAGCAACCGGTGCAAAACGCTGTGTGGCAATCGGTAATGGCAGAAACGATGAGTGGATGCTGAAAGAGGCGGCGCTTTCCATCGCTGTTATGGACCGGGAAGGGGTCTATGGGAAATTATTGAAAAATGCGGATCTCTGTGTCAGATCTATGCAGGATGGACTGGATCTTCTGCTCTATCCAGGTCGGATTATTGCAGGACTCCGTGGATAATATTTGAAGAAGAATACGTAAGAGTATGTGGAAGGAGAAAAGATGCGTCAGGCTATAGTGACATTGAAAAAGGGCGAGGGACGTCTGCTGAAATCAGGCGGCGCCTGGATATTCGATAATGAAATTGATTCGATTATGGGAGAATTTGAGAATGGTGATATTGTGATCGTCCATGATTTTGACGGGTACGGAATGGGAAGAGGATTTATCAATATGAATTCTAAGATCCGGATCCGTATGATGACAAGAAAGCAGGATCAGGAGATCGATCATGCATTTCTGGAAATGCGGGTGAGAGATGCGTGGGAATACCGGAAAAAGACAGTAGATACATCAAGCTGCCGTGTGATTTTCGGAGAAGCGGATTTTCTTCCCGGACTGGTGATCGATAAATTCTCAGATGTGTTGGTTGTAGAGTCTCTTGCACTCGGAATTGACCGGATGAAAGAAGAAATCGTGGACATTCTGAAAGCGGTACTTTCAGAAGATGGAATTACGATCCGTGGCGTGTATGAACGAAGCGATGCAAAGGTTCGTCAGAATGAAGGCATGGAGAGAGTCAAAGGCTTTATCGGTGAAGAATTTGATACCAAAGTTGAGATTGTGGAAAATGGTGTCAGATATATGGTTGATGTCAAAGACGGACAGAAGACAGGATTTTTCCTGGATCAGAAATACAATCGTCTGGCAATCCAGAGACTTTGCAAGGATGCAGAGGTGCTGGACTGCTTCACGCACACAGGCTCTTTTGCGCTGAATGCAGGGATCGCAGGGGCAAAGCATGTGACAGGTGTAGATGCTTCGGAACTTGGCATAGAACAGGCAAGAGAGAACGCAAGACTCAATGGATTAGAGGATAGAGTTGAATTTGTCTGTGCAGATGTATTTGACCTGCTTCCAAAGCTGGAAGAAGAAGGAAAGCAGTATGATGTAGTAATCCTGGATCCACCTGCATTTACCAAATCCCGTAAGACGATCAAGAATGCGACAAAGGGATATCGTGAGATCAATATGCGCGGAATGAAGCTGGTAAAACCAGGCGGATATCTGGCAACCTGTTCCTGCTCGCATTTTATGGATTATGAGCTTTTTACGAAGACGATCCACCAGGCAGCGCAGAATGTGCATAAGAGGATCAGACAGGTAGAATACCGGACACAGGCACCGGATCATCCGATTCTGTGGTCGGCAGAAGAATCGTATTATCTTAAATTCTATGTGTTCCAGATCGTGGATGAAAAATAAAGTGTTGTAGTAGATAAAAAAGGTATCGAAAATCAAACATAAATGATTTTCGATACTTTTTTTAATAGTGTACATATTTCAGATTTGATATTCTATTCAAACTGCGCAGCCGATAATGCAACATAATCCGCAGCATTTTTATAAATTGACTGGATCTCTTCCTCAGTAAGAGGTCTTTTTACTTTTGCCGGGCTTCCGATAACCAGCATTCCATCCGGAATAACTGTGTTCTGAGTAACCAGACTTCCGGCACCGATCAGGCAATGCTTTCCAATCTTTGCACCGTTTAAAATCGTACTTCCCATCCCGATTAGAGACGCGTCACCAATTGTACAGCCGTGGATCACACAGTTGTGACCAACAGTGACATCATCACCGATAACGGTCGGAAAACCGTAATCTACATGGACGGTACTGTTATCCTGGATATTACTTCGCCTGCCAATCGTGATAGACGATTCATCACCGCGGACAACGGCATAATAGAACACACTTGAGTCTGCACCGATGGTGACATCACCTAGGATGACGGACTGACTGGCAATGTGCGCCTGTGATGAAATATTTAAAGAAGACATTACAGCAGACTCCTTTCTCGTTGTAAGATTATTTTTTGGCTTCAACAGCTTTGACCGGGTTTTTGGCGGCTGCTTTTGTATCCTGTTCCGCTTCCGGCTGATAACCGTTGATATTATATTTCTGCTCGTAATAATCAAAGGTGGATACATAATTGTTGTCTTTCAATTTCCGTACACTCTTAGTGTATTCGTGCATATCGAAATTGGAAGAATCCAGTTCCAGGATTGCAACGGCAATGTTAGAACAGTGGGCTGCAATACGATCATAGTTGGTGAGCAGATCGTTAAATGCAAATCCGGTGTTCAGATCACACTGCCCGTTACGGAGCCTTTTAATATGACGCATTTTCAAATCGTTGCATAAAATACCGATCAGTTCGCGAAGCGGTTCTACTTTGGCAGCATTTACAAGGTCTTCATCTACAAATGAATTGATCGTGAGATCAAGGAGCTCTTTTAATGCGGATTCAAGAACATGAAGCTCGTATTTGGCTGCATCTGAAAAAATACGTGATTTTTCATGAAGTTCCTGTGCAACACGGGAAATATTGACTGCATGGTCACCCAGACGTTCAAAATCACTGATCGTATGAAGAAACTTGGCGGTCTGTTTGGACTGTTCCGGTGTCAGGTCGTGCATATTGAGCTGCATCAGATAGGTTCCCAGTTTATCTTCGTATTTGTCGATCAGATTTTCCTTTTCCTGAATTTTGTTGAACTTATTATCTGAAAAATCTTTCAGCAGTGCAAGGGCGCGACGGATATTTTTGTATGCTTTCTTTGCCATTCCGTTGACTGCAAGCTGGCTCTGTGTGATTGCCAGTGGCGGATAATTGAGGAAACGTTCCTCAAGAAGATCGAAATCTGCCTGCTCTTCGTTGTCTTCATCGGTATCTTTAATAAGGAAGAAGACAAGCTTTTCAATCTTGCCGATAAATGGAGCAAGAACAAGGATCGTCAGAAGCCGGAATACCGTATTCAAAAGTGCCACACGGAAAGGTGACATAATTTCACCCATAAATGGGAAATGCACGATGGCATTTACAGAATAGAATACGATGGACCAGAAAATCATACCAAATAAATCGTTCAGCAGATAGATCAGAGCAGTACGCTTTCCGTTCTTGTTCGTTCCGATTGAGGAAAGAAGAACCGGACATGCGGCGCCAACGCCGATACCCATTGTGATCGGAAGTGCAGCTGCAAAGGTGATCGATCCGGTAATGGACAGTGCCTGGAGGATACCTACAGAAGCAGAAGCACTCTGCAAAACTGCTGTAAATACGATCCCGACAAGGATTCCCATAAATGGATTCGTGAACATGGTCAGAAGTCTGACGAAATGCGGATTCTCTTTCAGAGGAGAGACAGCACCGCTCATGGTCTGCATTCCGATCATCAGGATCGCAAAGCCAAGCATGATGTCACCGATATCAGAATACGGTTTTTTCTTGATAAATGTACGGAAAATAATTCCGATGATTGCTACGATTGCAGAAATTGTAGCGGTTGATAAAAGCTGCGCGATTCCGCTGGAACCATCAATGTAGGAGAGACATAGGATCCATCCGGTGATACTGGTTCCGATGTTGGCACCCATGATGATACCAATTGCCTGTGCGACCTTCATCATACCAGAGTTTACAAATCCGACTACCATAACTGTCGTTGCAGAGGATGACTGAATGATAGCGGTTACGACAGTACCGAGCAGAAGTCCTTTCAGAGGAGTATTGGTCAGCCTGTATAAAATAAGTTCAAGCTTATTGCCGGCAACTTTCTTCAGACTGTCGCCCATCAGTGACATACCGTATAAAAACAGGGCTACCCCACTGAGCAATGACAAAACCATTGTAATTCCCATAATTTTGTTTTCCTTTTCTTTAAGCATTAGTTTACATTTTGTCGCAAAAAAAATATCGTACAGCTACTTTAAATATGAAAAGTCTGCATGCAGATCACACAAAGTGACGCTATACGACACTCTTATTATATAACAAGAAAGTTTCCATAGGTAGACTGAAACGATATTTTTTTACACTTTTTTTACAAGGACTTAACTTTTTCTATACATTCGGTAGCAAAAAGAGCCGCATTTTCAAGGTCTGTGCGTGTCGGATGAATCATTGCTTCGTCAAAATTCTGTAATTGCCTTCGGATTTGCTGGCAATCGCAATCTTTTGGTGTGTTCAGCAAGGATTCATATTTTTGACGGACAGCAAGCGGCATTTTCCCCTGGCAGATAAAAGAACCGAGATAGTGATTGTCATCTTCAAGCCAGATCCGGACGCTGGATGCGATCTCTTTGTAGTATTCCGGGCTGTTTCCGGCACCGCAGGTTCCAAAGAGAGCAACGGATTTGTCCGACAGACCGGAAAGGAAGTTGCCAATCTCGAGGCGGCAGGTTCCGCGGTGAACACAGAAACCAACAAAATAAATTTTGGCTTCTGGGAAATCGGTACGTTCATGAAGATTTATCAGATCTTTGGACATCCCCGGAAGGGATGCAAAAATTTCTGTTGCTATTTTTTTTGTATTTCCTGTCTCACTGTCATAGACAACAAGATAATCTAACATATAGTATTTCCTCCTGTCATTTAGTGGTATGTATAAGGAGAACCGCAGAAGAATCCACCGCCGCCACAGCAGAGATTGCACATGATGTTGGCAATGCAGAGCTTCACGCAGAAATCATTGTTGATCGTTGGTGTACCGCCATACATTGTCTGTTGTGTACGATACCAGCTTCCACCATTTTCAAGACGGCTGACAAGAGACTGATATTGATAGTTGGACGGCTCCAGACGAAGAGCTTCTTTGGCGTGCTCCAGGGCGAGGACATTATTGCCCATGCCGGAATTGGCGATAGAGCTGTAATAGTACCATCTGGCAGAACGGTCTTTGATTCCTGAAAGGACATTTAAAGCTTCTTTATAATGACCACTGTTCAGATAATTGGCGGCGGCACGCAGATGAATATCTTCTTCTGTCTCGGTTGTCTGCTGATTCTGATTGGTATACTGACCGTAGAAACCGCCGAATGGACCAAAACCGCCAAAACCTCCGTATCCGCTTCCGGCATCGCCAAAACCTCCGGAGCCTGTTCCGGTATATCCGGAGGCACCCATTTCTTTTTCTTTCATAATCTGCTGGTAAGCCTGTTGGATTTCTTTGAATTTGGCTTCTGCCTGATCTTTATTTGGATTGTTGATATTGGCATCCGGATGATAAATACGGCTTAATTTGCGGTAGGCTTTCTTGATATCCTCGTCGGAAGCATCCCGTGAAACGCCGAGTATTGAGTAAGGATCCTGCATAATTGATTATTCTCCTGATCGTTAGCTTTTTTTGATAAAAGTAGTCTGGCATTTTGGACAGCGGATCTCAATTTTACCTTTTCCCTTTGGGACACGGATCTTCTGCTTGCAGTTTGGACACTTGTAAATGTGGTGTGTCTTGCGCTGCGCTGCCATATACTTCTGTTTTGCAAAAAATCCACGGATCTTTGAAGTGTGCTGGAGAAATTTCTGGTTTTCCAGTGCACGCTTGTAGGTCTGACGTGAAAACATGCGATAGTAAGAGTATATCACGAATGCCCACCCAATTACATAAAAAATACGAAAATGGAAGATGCTTGTGATCAGCATCAGAATTACGCCGCTCCATAAGAGAAATTTGCCGAAGGTATCTACTCCGTACCTTCCATACATAAAACGCATTAGTTTTTCTTTCATAATGTTCACCCAATCTTTTTTATTTATAGAATATGATGATACCAGGGGCAAAAGGCCAGAAAGCACGTAGCAATCTGGTATCAAAGGGGTCAAAATACCTTTTGACCACAACATCATATGATACTATACGATGGTTTACATTGTACGCCTGCACACACAAAAATCAATAAACTCTCTATTAAAAAACTCTAAAAAGTATGTTATACTGCTGATATCGTGAAAATATGGAAGAAAATAGGACTTCTGAGATTACATGGCAATGGAGCAATCTGGGAACATCATATATAAAAAGCAGAGGAGGAAATTATGGGACGGAAAGAATATGGTCGGTATGGAAAGCATTCCAGGCGTGACCGGCGCAAGAAAAAAGGTGGAATCATCAGTACGGTCATTTTGATCGTTGCAATCTGTGTGTTTGCATTTTCTGCCTTTCAGCTGTATAAAATCTTTAACGGATATCACAAAGGGGAAAGTGAGTATGATGATCTGGTAAAGCTTGCGGTTACGGAAGATAAGGGGGAACAGGAGAACGGGACGAACGATCAGGATGGAAGCAGATTTTCCGTGGATTTCGATGCACTCAGACAGATCAATCCGGATGTGGTTGCATGGATCCGTTTTGATGAACCGGCGGTGATCAATTATCCGGTTGTGCAAGGAAGTGATAATTCAGAATATCTGAGTAAGACATTCAAAGGATATGACAATACCGTAGGAACGATTTTTGTAAATGCTTATAATCATGCGGATTTTAATGACAGAAACACGATCATTTACGGACATTATATGTATAATGGAACGATGTTTAATGAGCTGGAGCAGTATCACGAAAAAAGTTTCTGGGAAAAATACCCTTCCTTCTATATTTATACACCGGATGGCAATGTGGCTACTTATCAGATTTATTCTGTTGGAGTGGTAAAAGATACTTCCGAAGGCTATACATATCAGTTCGCAGATGATGCGGCGTTTGCATCCTTCCTTGAAGCAACGAAGGCGTCTTCTTTGTATGATACAGGTGTGGAAGTGGGAAATGATTCGCAGATCGTGACGTTGTCCACCTGTACACGGGAGGGAAATGATGACAGAACGATCGTACACGGTGTCAGGGTAAATGTACAGCCGGCAGGAGAATAAAAGAGGAGTAAAGCGATGGCAGCAGAAGCAAAATTTGAAGTCGGAGATGTGATCCGGATGAAAAAACCGCATCCGTGCGGAAGCTCAGAGTGGGAGATCCTGAGAGTAGGGGCGGATTTTCGTCTGAAATGTCAGGGATGCGGACACCAGGTAATGGTACCGCGCAGACTGGTTGAAAAAAATACAAAAGAAATAAGAAAAAAGGCTTGAAACAAAGCTTGAATTATGATATCATACCAAATTGTGATATATTATTTATCCTTGTTCCCGGCGGATCCGGGAGCCAAAAGACCATAAGGAGGTGCAGGACATGAGCAAATATGAATTAGCAGTTGTTGTCAGCGCAAAACTCGAAGACGACGCCAGAGCAGAAGTAATCGAAAAGGTGAAAGCACTTGTTACACGTTTCGGTGGTAACATTACTGACGTTGACGAATGGGGAAAGAAGAGATTAGCTTACGAAATCCAGAAGATGAAAGAAGCTTACTACTACTTCATTCACTTTGAATCTGAAACAACAACACCAGGCGAAATCGAAGAAAGAATTCGTATCATGGATGGTGTAATCAGATATTTATGCGTGAAACAGGAAGCTTAGAAAGAGGCAACGTATGAATAAAGTAGTTTTAATGGGACGTCTGACAAGAGATCCTGAAGTGAGATATTCACAAGGTGAGAACGCTCTCGCTATTGCAAGATATACATTAGCTGTAGACCGCAGATTCAAGCGTGACGGAGAACAGACCGCAGATTTTATTAACTGTGTTGTGTTCGGAAAGAGTGCTGAATTTACAGAACGTTATTTCCGTCAGGGAATGCGCGTAGTGGTTTGCGGAAGAATCCAGACCGGAAGCTATACCAACAGAGATGGTGTAAAGGTCTATACAACAGAAGTTGTTGTTGAGGAACAGGAATTCGCAGAAAGTAAGAATGCTAGCAGTGCTAATACACAGTCTTATCAGGCAGCCCCGGCACCGGCGCCAAGCGCTGATGCAGGTGACGGTTTCATGAACATTCCAGACGGAATTGATGAGGAGTTACCGTTTAATTAAGGTTGAAAGGAGATGTGTACAATGGCATTCGAAAAAGGAAACAGACCGGATTCTCCAATGAAGAGAAGAGGCGGACGCAGAAGAAAAAAAGTTTGTGTATTCTGTGGTAAAGAAAACAACGAAATCGATTACAAAGATACAGCAAAATTAAAGAAATATGTTTCTGAGAGAGGAAAAATCCTTCCGAGAAGAATCACAGGAAACTGTGCAAAACATCAGAGAGCTCTTACAGTAGCAATCAAGAGAGCAAGACATATCGCTTTAATGCCATACGTTCAGGATTAATCGAATATGATCAGAACAGGATTTCCGTTTTGGAAGTCCTGTTTTTTTACTGTTTTTCTGTCTGGCAGACGATTGAAAAAGGAGTCATTTGGGGTTAGAATAAGAAAGAGAAAGTTTTGAAATCTAAAAAAGAATTGGAGAATCAATTATGAAAAAACCAGTTTTAGTAATTATGGCAGCAGGAATGGGAAGCCGTTATGGCGGACTTAAACAGATCGATCCAGTTGATAAAGAGGGACACATCATTATGGATTTTTCCCTGTTTGATGCAAAAAGAGCCGGATTTGAGAAGGTTATTTTTATTATAAAGAAAGAAAATGAAGACAGTTTCAGAGAAGCAGTAGGAAACCGTATGGCAAAATATATGGAGGTTTCTTATGTATTTCAGGATATCAACAACATTCCGGAAGGTTTTGAAGTTCCGGAAGGCAGAGTGAAACCGTGGGGAACCGGACATGCAGTCCTCAGCTGCATTGATGAGATCGACGGGCCATTTGCTGTTATCAATGCAGATGATTATTATGGAAGACATGCGTTTGAAGCAATTTATAATTATCTGTCTGAGCATGAGGATGATGATAAGTATCGTTATGCGATGGTCGGATATCTTCTGAAGAATACAGTAACAGACAATGGTCATGTGGCAAGAGGAATCTGTACGACCAATGAAGAAGGGGAACTGGTAAATATTACCGAAAGAACCCGCATTGAGAAGCGTGACGGTAAGATTGCATTTACCGAAAATGATGGCGAAACCTGGGAAAATTTACCGGAGGATACACTGGTTTCCATGAATATGTGGGGATTTACGAGAAGCATACTGGACGAGCTGAAAGCAGAATTTCCACAGTTCCTGAAGAAAGGACTTACTGAAAATCCGATGAAGTGTGAATATTTCCTGCCGGCAGTCGTAAGCAATCTTCTGGAGGCAGACCGCGCAACAGCAGCGGTTCTTCCGTCGGCAGATAAATGGTACGGCGTAACTTATAAAGAAGACAAACCGGTTGTCGTAGAAGCGATCCGCAATCTGAAAAAAGAAGGTCTTTATCCGGAAAATCTCTGGGAAGAGTAGAAATTTGTTGAAATTTAGTAAATAGTTCATTTGATTTACTAAAAAATACAAATAATTTAGTAAAAACACTTCCATATAGGCAGGATGTGTGCTATAGTGTGTAAAGAAAAGTAAATGATTCTAATTTCAGGAGGAAAAAATCATGGCAATTTTAGTAACAGGCGGAGCCGGATTTATCGGCAGTCACACATGTGTAGAGATGCTGAATGCAGGATATGAAGTTATTGTAGTAGATAATCTTTGCAATGCTTCTGAAGAAGCAATCAGACGTGTAGAGAAGATCACCGGTAAGAACGTTACATTTTATAAAGCAGATATCAGAGATAAAGAAGCACTGGATCAGATTTTTGACAAAGAAAGTGTAGAATGTGTCATTCATTTCGCAGGACTTAAAGCAGTCGGAGAATCTGTTGCAAAGCCACTTGAATATTATCAGAACAATATTGCAGGTACACTTACACTTTGTGATGTTATGCGTAACCATAATGTGAAGAACATCATCTTCAGTTCTTCAGCAACGGTATATGGTGATCCGGCATTTATCCCGATTACAGAAGAATGCCCGAAGGGAACCTGTACGAATCCTTATGGATGGACAAAATGGATGCTTGAGCAGATCCTGACAGACCTGCATAAGGCAGATCCGGAGTGGAATGTTGTCCTTCTTCGTTACTTCAATCCGATCGGCGCACATGAGAGCGGACTGATGGGAGAAGATCCGAAGGGTATCCCGAACAACCTGCTTCCATATATTGCACAGGTTGCAATCGGTAAGCTGGAATGCCTGGGGGTATTTGGTGATGATTATGATACACCGGATGGAACAGGTGTGAGAGACTACATCCATGTGGTTGACCTTGCAATTGGACACGTAAAGGCGCTGAAGAAGATCCAGGAAAAATCAGGCGTAAGCATTTATAATCTTGGAACCGGAGTGGGATATTCAGTACTGGATGTATTGCATGCATTTGAAAAAGCATGTGGAAAAGAGATCCCTTACCAGATCAAGCCAAGAAGAGCCGGAGATATCGCAACATGCTACTGTAATGCAGAAAAAGCAAAGAACGAGCTCGGATGGGTTGCAGAACGCGGAATCGACAAGATGTGTGAGGATTCATGGAGATGGCAGACAATGAATCCGAATGGATACGAAGCTTAATAAAAGAAAGAAAAATGTGTCAGGGTGTACGTTCCCTGGCACATTTTTTAGTTCCCTAATATCCGGAAAGGTGATATAATACAAATATCTATAGGTTTTAAGAGGGCTGAAAGATGAAAAAGGATATAAAGTTAAAGGGACAACTGAAATTGTATATGCAATGGCCGGGAATTATGATTCTTTTCCTTATCCTGATGAATATCTGGATCTTCAGGATGGATCGAAAGGCCGGGCTGCTTATGAGTGCGTTTGTGCTGGTTTATGCAGTCGTCATTGGCATTATGTATTTTTACAATAAGTCTCTGATTCTGGCAGACATGGTAGAGTTTGCAGCGCAGTACGGGATTGTCCAGAATACACTTCTGAAGGAACTTTCGATTCCATATGCGATTTTACTGGATGATGGAAAAATCATCTGGACGAACACACAGTTCCGGGAAGTCCTTGGGACGACTATCCGGAAGGATACCTATCTGAGTAAATATATTCCGGAGTTGAACCGGGGCGTATTTCCAAAGGAAGAGAATGAATCGGTAAGCCTGGAATTCAATTATTTTGACAGAGATTATCAGGCTGAGATCCAGTGCGTATCGGTCGAAGGTTTCAGTGAGACAGAGCAGCTTCTGGAGATACCGGAGGAAAAGGAATATTTTATTGCGATACATCTTCAGGATGTGACAGAGCTGAACCGGTATATCCGGGCGAATGAAGAGCAGCGGCTGGTGGCCGGACTGGTTTATATTGATAACTATGAAGAGGTCATGGAAAGTGTCGAGGAAGTAAGGCAGTCTCTTCTGGTGGCATTGATCGACCGTAAGATCAACCAGTATATTGCGGATTTTTCCGGTATTGTGAAGAAGCTTGAGAAAGACAAATATTTTGTTGTAATTAAAAAAGAAAGCTTCAATCAAATGGAAAAAGACCGTTTTTCTTTACTTGATGAGGTAAAAGGAGTCAGTATCGGCAATCAGATTCCGGTTACACTAAGTATTGGGCTTGGACTCAGTACAGATACCTATGCTGCAGGATATAATTATGCCCGTATAGCAATCGATCTTGCACTTGCAAGAGGCGGAGATCAGGTAGTTGTGAAGAATAACAAGGGAATCAGCTATTATGGCGGAAAGCGTGAGCAGACTGCTAAGAATACCCGGGTAAAAGCAAGAGTAAAAGCAGAAGCACTCCGGGAGTTTATCACCGGAAAAGAGCGTGTGATCGTAATGGGACATAAGATGGCAGATGTGGATTCATTTGGTGCGGCAATCGGTATTTACCGGGCAGCAAGTGCGATGAAAAAGAAAGTCAATATTGTCCTGAACGATATTTCTGTGACACTCAGACCGCTTTATGAAGCATTTACTGATGATCCGAAGTATCCGGATGATCTGTTTGTGACTTCCCATGAGGCGGAGGAACTGGCAGATGACAATACAATGGTAGTTGTTGTTGACACCAATAAGCCAAAGATGACAGAATGTGAACGCCTGCTTCGTCTGACGAAGACGATTGCAGTTCTGGATCACCACAGACAGAGTGATGAAGTGATTGAGAATGCGGTTCTGTCGTATATTGAGCCATATGCTTCCTCGGCGTGTGAGATGGTAGCAGAGGTTCTTCAGTATATCGGCGATGATCTGCGTTTGAATTCCATGGAAGCGAACAGTATGTATGCAGGTATTCTGGTTGATACCAACAATTTCATGTCCAGAACAGGAGTCCGGACCTTTGAGGCAGCTGCGTACTTGAGAAGATGTGGCGCAGATGTTACTTATGTAAGAAAACTCCTCCGTGATGATATGGCATCTTACCGGGCAAAAGCTGCAGTAATCAGCAGTGCTGAGGTATATCGGGATGTATTTGCGATCGCACGAGGCGAACATCTGGGAATTGAAAGTCCCACTATTATCGGAGCACAGGCATCAAATGAGCTTCTCAATATTGAGGAGATCAAGGCTTCTTTTGTACTGACTGAATATAATGGTAAGATTTACATCAGTGCACGTTCCATTGATGAGATCAATGTACAGATCATTATGGAGCGGCTCGGCGGAGGCGGTCATATCAACACTGCCGGTGCCCAGTTCCCATATTCCGATATGGAAAGAGCGATTGAAACTTTGAAAAAGACAATCGATATTATGATAGAAGAAGGAGATATTTAAGATGAAAGTTATTTTATTGGAAGATGTAAAATCCCTTGGGAAAAAAGGCGAGGTTGTAAATGTAAGTGACGGATATGCAAGAAACTTCATTTTCAAAAAAAACCTTGGACTGGAAGCAAATGGAAAGAATTTAAATGACTTAAAGCTTCAGAAACAGAATGAAGAAAAGGTTGCACAGGAGCATCTGGAAGCAGCGCAGGAACTTGCAAAGAAATTAGAGGCAGCAAAAGTAGAACTCAAGATCAAGACCGGGGAAGGTGGAAGAACATTCGGTTCTGTGTCTTCAAAGGAAATTGCAATTGCAGTAAAAGAACAGCTTGGATATGATCTTGATAAGAAAAAGATCCAGATCAAAGAAGCGATTCGTACACCTGGAATGCATCTTGTACCGGTCAAACTTCACCAGAAAGTGACTGCTGAATTAAAAGTGCACGTTGGGGAAGCTTAGGAGGATCTGAGACATGGATGAAGCACTCATTAAGAGAGTACCGCCACACAGCATAGAGGCAGAGCAGTCTGTTGTCGGAGCGATGCTGATGGACCGGGATGCGATTACAGTAGCTGCCGAGATCATTTGTGGAGACGATTTTTATCAAAAGGCATATGGTGTAATTTTCGATTCAGTGGTAGAACTTTTTAATGAGGGAAAACCCGTTGACCTGATTACACTGCAGAACCGTCTGCGTGAAAAAGCTGTTCCGGAAGAGATCAGTAGTCTTGAATTTGTCCGGGATCTGGTAACAGCAGTTCCAACCTCGGCAAATGTAAAGTATTATGCTGAGATCGTCTCTGAAAAAGCAACGTTGAGGCGTCTGATCAAGATGAATGAAGCGATTGCGGATGAATGTTATCAGGGACAGGAGCCGCTGGAGGCGATCCTTGAAAGGACAGAGAAGCAGGTTTTTGAGCTGGTGCAGAACCGCGGAGGAAACGGTGAATACGTGCCGATCAAGCAGGTAGTGTTAAATGCTCTTGAGAAAATTGAGAAAGCATCTAAGAGTAAGGGAACTGTTACAGGAATTCCGACTGGATTTATTGACCTGGATTACAAGACATCCGGTCTGCAACCCTCCGATCTGATCCTGGTCGCAGCCCGTCCTTCTATGGGTAAGACGGCGTTTGTACTGAACATTGCACAGCATGTGGCGTTTAAACAGAACCGTACAGTTGCCATATTCAGTCTGGAAATGTCAAAGGAACAGCTGGTAAACCGTCTGTTCTCGCTGGAATCCTATGTAGATGCACAGCTTTTAAGAACCGGTAATCTGAAGGATTCTGACTGGGAAAAGCTGATCGAAGGTGCCGGAACAATTGGGAGATCGAACCTGATCATTGATGATACACCGGGTATTTCGATTTCGGAAATGCGTTCCAAATGCAGAAAATATAAAATGGAACATAATCTTGAGCTGATCATCATCGACTACCTGCAGTTGATGAGCGGAAGTGTTGGTGGACGTAATGAGTCCCGTCAACAGGAAATTTCCGATATTTCCCGTTCCTTAAAAGCGCTTGCCCGAGAATTAAGTGTGCCGGTCATTGCGCTGTCACAGCTGAGCCGTGCGGTTGAGCAGAGACCAGATCACAGACCGATGCTTTCTGATCTGCGTGAGTCCGGAGCAATCGAGCAGGATGCCGACGTGGTTATGTTCATTTATCGAGATGATTATTATAATAAGGATACGGAGCATGTCAATGAGGCAGAGATTATTATTGCCAAACAGAGAAACGGTCCGATTGGAACCGTAACACTTACATGGCTTCCGCAGTACACGAAATTTGCCAATTCAGAACGAAAAGTTGTGGATGGGGAATGAGAAATTATGAAATGAAAAAGACAGGGAACAGAATCAAAACTGTTCGCTGTCTTTTGACTTTTATGTGGTTTCGCCAAATAATTTCCGCAGGTAATGTCCGGCGGCAGATTTTGAAGCTTCTTTCCGGAGCGCCTGCTGCTGACGAAGTAAATGATCAAGCTTCCGGTAACGGTCTTCTTCCAGGCGTTCTTTTGCCTGTAAAAGAAAATCCATTTCCTTTGTTACTTTTTCAGATACGGATTTGCCGAGAGACCCCTCCAGGATCTGGTTGTTTTCCAAAAGAATTTTTCGGAGAGACTCTTCGAGCAGAGGCTGATAAACAGAAAGAGAAAGGTTGTCCGCTGTATAAACAGAAAGAGCCGGATCCTGGGGGTCAGCAACTTCGTTTATCGAAGCGGCAGCCTTTGGTGCATCCGATTTTCTGGCCTTCAGAAGTGCTTTTGTGCGAAGCATGTCCGGAAGGAGCTGTTTGATCTCCTTCAGGAGTAGTCCCTGTTCTTTGAGTTCTTTGATACAGCTAAAAAGCTGTATATCTTCTTCCGTATAGTGCCGATGTCCCATCTCAGTGCGTCCGATCGGAAGATCAAGCTCTTCCTCCCAGTAGCGAAGAACATGTGATTCTACGCCAACGTGTTTGGCAGCTTCTGAGATCATGTAATGAACGTCGCCCATACGATAACCCCCTTATTAAAATAAGTATGTGATATAGATTGAGTACAAGTCTATTGTAGCATAAGAAGAAGAGATGGAAAGAAAAATCGTTCGACAAATGTTGCAGAGGGAAGAATGTCAGATAGGATGATGCTTACTGGATCTGTATTTGGTTCAGACGTATACATAAAAAGAGACGATCTTCAGATGAAAACCGTCTCTTTCTTACTGTCTTATTCAATCTACGTGTTCTGATTACTCAGCGCTGATTGCTCCTGTAGGACATGCTGATTCGCAAGCGCCACAGTCAACACATGCAGAAGCATCGATCTGCATATGATCTGCACCCATAGAGATTGCTCCTACTGGACATTCGCTTTCGCAAGCTCCGCAGCTTACACATTCGTCTGAAATTACGTGTGCCATGATATGTATCCTCCTTATTATTATGAAAAAGTTAAAATCGATATGCCTTTCGCATAACTTTATTCTAATACAGAACTTGAAAATATACAAGAGGAATTTATGCTTAAAAATAGATACAATCGAGTTAGAAATGTCAAACTAATAGCGCGAAATGGGCATTTCTTTGGTTAGAAATATAAAACCAAAAGGTTAGTAATATAAAACTTACAAATGAAAACAAAAAGAATTTATGAAATCTTAAGAAATTTTTCTACCTTTCCCGGGCGATTTGGTGTATAGTGGGTACTGTATCATTTTATAACCAATAATGAAACTGATTTTAAGATAGAGAAAGTGGAGTGGATTTATGAAAAAACGGTGGAGTATACTTTCGGCTGTACTTTGTGTGGCACTTTTGACTGGTGGATGTGGAACTGGAAGCAAGAATGATGCAGGTACAGGAAAAGAGCAGACATTCAGTCATGAGACAAGGGAAGAGAATGAGCATCAGAGTAACCTGGATGTTTTACAGCCATCTGCATATGGCAATGTGCAGGGACTGAATCTGGAGAAAGGAAGCTCGATTTCTATTATAGGAAGAGGAAGTTCTTCCGCATACTGGAAAGCTGTTCAGGAAGGTGCAAAGCAGGCGGTAGCGGATATTAATACAAACCTGGGATATAAAGGGAATGATAAAGTAAAGCTTGTTTATTCTGCGCCGGAGACAGAGAATGATGTAGATGATCAGGTAAATATTCTGGATGAGGAGCTTGCACGGTATCCGGTTGCGGTCGGGATCGCGGCAGTTGATTCAGGGGCATGTGAGGTTCAGTTTGATCTTGCTGCAGAGAATGGGATCCCGATCGTAGCATTTGATTCCGGGACCGATTATCAGAATATTGTATCCATGATTGATACAGATAATACAACTGCCGCTGCAACAGCAGCAAGTAAGCTGTGCAACAGTATCGGTGAGAGTGGTCAGATCCTTGTAATCGCACATGACTCCAAGTCTACTTCTTCTGAAGAAAGAGAGCAGGGATTTGTACAGGAAGTGGAAAAGAATGATCCGAATGTAACGGTTGCAGAGATCTGGCATCTGGATGATCTGGATGCGATCTCGAAAGAGATCAATGCAGATTCATCTGAAAAGAATTCCCAGGAGACTGCAGATAATGTGCAAAAAGCAGAGGAAGAGAACGCAGATAGCCGGGATACCCAGACGGCACAGCAGGATGCAATCAAGTATCTTCTTGAAAAGTATCCGGATGTAAAAGGAATTTTTGCAACCAATGAAACAGTAGCAGACTTTGTGGTGAATGTTCTGGACTCTATGGACAAAACAACAGGGGAAGACCGAATCAAGGTAGTGAGCTTTGACGGCGGGGAGGATCAGATGAAGCTTCTGGAAGATGGGAAGATTGATGGGCTGATCGTTCAGAACCCATACGGAATCGGCTATGCAACGGTTGTTGCCTGCGCAAGAGCAGTGCTTGGTCAGGGAAATGAAGCAACGGTAAGTACCGGATATACCTGGGTTACAAAAGATAATATGAATAAAGATTCGATTAAGAAGATGCTTTATTAGTAAGAAGAAATGTCTGAAATCTGTGGGAAATGGGTTTCAGACATTTTTATATAAAAACGGTTGTGAGTGACATATTATTTATGCCGGCTACAACCGTTTCTTTTTATTTCATAGGAAATTCCAAAGGAACTTCCTATGAAATAAAAGGCACTGCGTGCCGGAGATGCGCACTCGCATGAAGATGAAGAATGTCGCAAGCGGTCTACGCTCCGCTTCGGTCGTTGCTTAACGAGCGTCACTGGCGCTCAGCAACGCGCTCGGCGCGAGAATGTGCTGAGGCACATTCTTTCTTATTGCTATTTTTTCGTCAGTGGAAGGGAGAAGATAAATTCTGTTCCAACTCCCTCGGTACTGATCACATTGATATTTTCATTGTGTGCCTGAATAATTTCTTTTACGATCGAAAGTCCAAGTCCGGTTCCTTTTTTGTCTTTTCCGCGGGAGAGATCGCTTTTGTAAAAACGTTCCCATATTTTGTTGATACTTGATTTCGGAATGCCAATTCCATAATCTTTGACGGAAGTATATACTTTGTCACCGCGCGGTGTGGTTTCAATCGTGATCGTAGACTCCGGATTGCTGAATTTGATCGCGTTGTCCAGCAGATTGTATAGAACCTGTTGGATTTTGTGCTGGTCAGCATGTACATACAGGGTACGAGTTGCCAGAAGAAGTTCGATAGAAATTTTTTTGGCAGTGCAGGTACCTTCGAAAGAAGCTGCTGTGTTACGGATCACTTCGTGAATATCAAAATCTGTTTTATCAAGAAGAAGATCCTTCGTATCAAATTCATTCAATGTCAGCAGATCGCGTGTAAGGTCAGTAAGACGTTCTGTTTCAAATAAGATGATATTTAAGTATTTGCCCTGCATTTCAGGTGGGATCGTGCCATCCGCCATGGCTTCAACATAGCCTTTGATGGAAGTCAGAGGAGAACGGAAATCATGGGATACATTTGCCACAAAATTCTTCTGGTAATCCTCCATATCTTTCAGTTGAGAAGACATGTAGTTGAGAGATGCGGAAAGATATCCTATCTCATCCTGCGTATTAACCGGGATGACAACATCCAGATTGCCGGAAGCATATTGCTTTGCTGCATTCGTAATCTTGACGAGCGGGCGGTAGATCAGAAAATGTACACCCAGCAAAATAATGAATGAGAGCACATAAATGATCAGAATCACGATATACGTGTTACGCATCAGAACAGAATGTGCGTCTGTGATCTGCGAGTAAGGCTTATGTACAAGCAGATATCCGTGGGTTGAAAAATTCTCTGTGACCGGAGCAATCACGGTGATCATTTCTGAGTTGAAGTACCCGTGATAATCACCGGTCAGATAAGTGGAGCCGCCGGATTCGGCAGGATCAAAATTTTCAATCCGGGAAGGGGCATACGATACATCGCCGGATTTGGCAGATGCAAGTAAAGATCCCTCATTATCAACAAACCAGATATCTGAATTCAGATAATCGCTCATACCATTGAGCTGTGTATAAACATCTGCCAGAGCAATGGTTTTGGAAAAATAGTCCGGCAGATAATTGGATGCAAGCAGATTCGCCGACTGATACATATTGCCGGAAATGCTGCTTTCCAGATAGTGGGTTGTCAGTGTGGATGACAGGGATGCCACTGTAAAAATACTTAAAAATCCGAGAATAATATATAAGAGGATAAATTTAAGGTAAAGAGTACTTTTCATTACTTCACCTCAAATTTGTAACCGATTCCCCAGACGGTACTAAGTCCCCAGGAAGGATGATCCTTGATCTTCTCGCGCAGACGCTTAATATGAACATCAACGGTACGGGTGTCGCCGACATACTCATAGCCCCAGATCTGGTCAAGGAGCTGCTCGCGTGTGAATACCTGGTTTGGTGAAGAGGCGAGGAAATACAAAAGTTCCAGTTCTTTTGGCGGCATATCTACATTCTTACCATCAACGGTTACTGCGTAATTGGTAAGATTGATCTCGATTCCCGGATAGTCAACAACCTTTCCGCGGCTGGCGGCAGGAGTTTCTGGTTTGGCAGGCTGATAGCGTCTGAGTACCGCTTTTACTCTTGCGACAAGCTCCTTGGAATCGAATGGTTTTAAGACGTAATCATCGGCACCAAGCTCCAGACCGAGCACCTTGTCAAATACTTCTCCTTTTGCGGAAAGCATAATGATTGGGGTATTGTGCTTACTGCGGATCTCGCGACAGACCTGATAGCCATCGATGCCCGGAAGCATCAGGTCGAGCAGCATCAGGTTTGGCTGATAGGATTCAAATGCGGTAAGAGCTTCTTCCCCGTCGTGTACGATCATCGTATCGAAGCATTCCTTTGTAAGGTAGAGAGAAATCAGTTCCGCAATATTCTCGTCGTCATCTACAATTAAGATTTTCTGTTTAGTCACCATGATAGTTCCCCCAATGATTATTTGAATTCTACGATAGTTACACCGGCATCGCCCTCCCCGAAAGCTCCCAGCCGGAAGGATTTGATATGTTTCTGGCGGCGCAGATACTGATGGATCCCGTTCCTGAGTGCGCCGGTTCCTTTCCCGTGTACAATTCGTACCGGACTTAAGTGTGCGATATAGGCATCATCCAGATATTTGTCAAGTTCGGCAACTGCTTCATCGACTGTCTTGCCAAGAAGATTGATCTCCGGACTGACATGCATGGATTTGCCCATCTTCATCTTGCCACTGCTGGTTCTGCGCATCTGCTTTGCAGTAACTGTAAGCGGTTCTTCGATCAGTTCGAGATCGGAAATATTGACCTGTGACCGGAGAATACCCATCTGGACAAACAGGTTGCCTTTGGCATCCGGTAGTGAATTTACCGTTCCGGTCAGATTCATGCTCAGTACTTTTACAGAATCGCCCAGATGGAAATCGCTTGCCTTGTAAGCTTTGGAAGGTTTTTTCTTTTCCAGACGGTTTTTATTTTCAGTTTTGGAAAGCTGCTTGCGGATCCGTTCTCTTTCTTTTTCCATCTCGGAAGCGGAAATACTGGCTTTGCCGAATTTGCGGAAGTTCTTCATTGTCTCATCAGCAAAATCTTTGGCTTCCTGAACAATGTCGGTTGCTCTGGCATTTGCCTCACGAATGATCCGGTCGCGCTGTGTATCCAGCTTTTCCTGTTGGTTCTTGAGTTCGGACTTGAGACGCTCCATCTCGCGGCGGTAAGAAGCAACCTCTTCCCGCTCTTTTTCGATGGTCTTGCGGCTCTGTTCCAGATCAGTAAGGAGATCTTCAAAAGATTCATCCTCCTCGGTCAGATGCGTTTTGGCATCCTGGATGATATAATCCGGAAGGCCGAGTTTTTCGGAAATCGCGAAAGCATTACTTTTTCCAGGAATACCGATCAGAAGATGGTAAGTCGGGCTCAATGTCTCCACGTCAAATTCACAGCAGGCATTTTCTACTCCCGGAGTAGAAAGAGCAAATACCTTCAGTTCGCTGTAGTGTGTCGTTGCCATAGTGCGGATCCCACGGTTATGCAGATGTGACAGAATGGCGATAGCGAGTGCAGCACCCTCAGTCGGATCGGTTCCCGCACCAAGTTCATCGAAAAGGACTAATGAATTCTCATCCACATGATTTAGAAAAGAAACCACATTTGTCATGTGAGAAGAGAAGGTACTTAAAGACTGTTCAATACTCTGTTCGTCACCAATATCAGCATAAACCTGGTTAAATACAGCAAGTTCTGAACGGTCAAGTGCAGGAATGTGCAGACCTGCCTGACCCATCAGGGTAAAAAGCCCCACAGTCTTGAGGGAAACGGTCTTACCACCTGTATTCGGACCGGTTATGACGAGAAGATCAAAGGTATCTCCAAGTGTCAGACTGATCGGAACAACTTTTTTACGGTCCAGAAGAGGGTGTCTTCCCTCACGGATCCGGATCCGGCCTTCGGTGTTAAAGACTGGGCGGCTGGCGTTCATATCCAGTGCCAGTGCACCTTTTGCAAAAATAAAATCCAGTTCTACAAGTGCTTTGTAGTTCAGACGGATTTCTTCAATATATTCAGCTGCATCCACACTGAGGCGGGCAAGGATCACCTGGATTTCTTCCTGCTCCTGGGCATATAATTCTTTCAGATCATTGTTCAGTTTGACAACGGCCATCGGCTCAATGAAAAGTGTGGAGCCGGTTGCTGACTGGTCATGGATCAGACCATTTACCTGGCTGCGGTACTCGGCTTTTACCGGGAGACAGTAACGGTCGCCACGCATGGTAATAATGGCATCTTGGAGATAGGTGCGCATGGAACCGTTCAAAAGTCCGGTCATGGTAGAATGGATTTTGTCATTCATGCCGTTAATACTGCGGCGGATCTGCTTTAATTTGCTGCTGGCATCATCGCTGATCTCATCTTCACCAAGAATGCAGCGGTCAATTTCGGCAGAAAGTGGTGTAAGCGGCGCAAGCTGTTCAAAATATACATCCAGACAATCTGCCTGATCGTCTGCATTTTCATGACGGCCGTAGGATTTGATCCGGGCGGTTGTCTGAAGAAGCTTGCCGATCCGGAGGAGTTCCGGTGCGCTTAAGGCACTTCCGATCTCCAGACGCTTAAGAGAGTCGGAGACAGCATAGCAGCCGCTGAAAGAAGGAATTCCCTTCTTTACAATGCGGGTAAATGCTGCGGCAGTCTGTTCCTGCGCAGTGATGATTTTGTTAAGGTCGGTCATCGGCTTGATCCGTCGGCAGAATGAAGCTCCGCCAGGGGAAGAAGCGTGATCGGTCAGCATCTCTATAATTTTTGGAAATTCCAATTTTGTTAAAGATTTTTGATTCATAATACATTTATACCTCATATTTTGTCTGGTTCTATTCTAACTTATTTACCGTCTAAATGAAAGTGGAAAGGTGAAATTTCGTTGAACATTTGCGGGGAATCATGTATACTAAAACCAGGTGTGGCTGAAAGCACTCCGGAGGCCTAAGGAGAAGCACAATGTCTGATAATCGAGAGAATAAGCATAACGAAGAACCGCACGACAGTGAGGAAGAAAAATATTCGTTTTTGCAGGAAACAGTAAAAGATGAACAGCGAAGTAAAAAAGGAATCATGGGAAATCTGTGCAGGCTTGCAGGAAGAGGACTGATTTTTGGACTTGCAGCAGGCCTTGCGTTTTATGCCCTTCGCCCATGGGCGATGACACATCTGGGCGGAGAGAAGGTAACGATTCCGCTGGATCAGGAGGAAACTCCGGTTGAGAATGAGACGGATACCAAGGATCAGGAAGCACAGGAGGAAGAGATTCAGTATCCGGATCTGACTGTCGAAGATTATCAGGAGATGAACCATGCATTATACCAGGTGGCATTGTCAGCAGGAAAAAGTGTGGTTGAGATCTATGCCGTGCACCGGGATGAAGGCTGGGAGAATGCAGGGGAGCAGGCTGTATCGGGAGTTATTTTCTGGGATAATGGAGCAGATCTTTTGATTGCGGCACCGGCAAGAATTGTAAAAGATGCAGAAGCACTGAAAGCCACATTTTCAGACAATACTACATATAACGCAACTTTGAAAAAGCAGGACCGGAATCTTGGACTTGCGATCATTGCGATCAAGAGATCAGATCTGTCGGATAGTACGAGGAACCAGATCCAGACGGCGATGCTTGGTAATTCTAATGCAGTGAACCGTGGGGACGGCGTGATCGTTCTTGGTGAGCAGTTTGGATATGCAGGTGGTGTCGGATATGGGATCATCAGTTCCACCAGAAATTACCGGACAGTGGCGGACGGGCAGTACCGGCTGCTTGATACAGATATTGCAGGAAGTGAAAAAGGGAGCGGAATTCTGTTTAACACGGCGGGTGAAGTGATTGGAATCTGTGACCAGTCAGAACTGCAGAGAGACGGAAATCTTGTAAGTGCCTATGCGATTTCGGATATCAAGGAAGAGATCGAACTTCTGGCAAATGGACAGGGAGTTCCGTATATTGGCGTTCACGGAGTTGTAGTGACGGAGAAGCTTGCCGGCGAACAGGGAATCCCGAAAGGCATTTATGTCAGGGAAGTAGAGGCTGATTCGCCTGCGATGCAGGCTGGAATCCAGAATGGTGATGTGATCACAGAGATTAACAAGACAGATATCACCGGTATAACAGGACTTCATAAACAGATCGCAGAAGCCGGAACCGGTACACAGATCAGGATCAAAGGGCAGAGGCGTGGCGCAGATGGTTATGTCGATGTAACATTTGATGTGACAGTTGGAAGTAAAGAATAGATTTGCAGATAAAAAGCAACCATAAATTTAAAATATAAAGCAGGAAGAGGAATGACATGAGATATATTGAGACATTACACGAAGGCGAGACAATCAGAAATACGTATCTTTGCAAAGGGAAAAGAAGTGCGGAGACAAGGAACGGAAAACCATATGACAACCTGATCCTTCAGGACAAGACAGGAACTTTAGATGGAAAGATCTGGGATCCGAATTCAAATGGAATTGCAGATTACAGCGAAAAAGATTTTATTGAAGTTTACGGGGAGATCATCAGCTATAACGGCAATCTTCAGATGAACATCAAGCAGCTCCGTGTAGCAGACGAGGGAGAATACGATCCGGCGGATTATATGCCGACCAGCGAGAAAAGTGTGGATGGAATGTATGAAGAACTGATGCGTTATGGAAAGCAGGTGAAGAACCCGTATCTGCAGCAGGTGATCCGGTATTATTTTGTAAATGATGAACAGTTTATCAAGAGCTTCAAGGCACATTCTGCAGCAAAGAGTGTACATCATGGATTTGCCGGAGGACTTCTGGAGCACACATTAAGCGTAGTGAAATTCTGTGAATATATGGCAGGGGCATATCCGATCCTGAATAAGGATCTTCTGTATACAGCGGCAATGTGTCATGATATCGGAAAGACACAGGAACTTTCCCTGTTCCCGGATAATGATTATACCGATGATGGGCAGCTGCTCGGTCATATTGTGATCGGTGTGGAAATGCTGGATGATGCAATTCGTGAGATCCCGGATTTCCCAAAGAAGCTTGCCAGCGAATTAAAGCACTGTATCGTAGCGCATCACGGAGAACTCGAATACGGTTCGCCGAAGAAACCGGCGCTTGCTGAGGCAATGGCACTTAATTGTGCAGATAATGCTGATGCAAAGATGCAGACACTGACAGAGATTTTTAAGGCAAAAGATACAAAGGACTGGTTAGGTTATAACCGTCTGTTTGAATCTAACTTAAGAAAGACCAGTATCTAAGAGAAGTTCTGAAAGAAAGATGAGTATAAAAATGAAGAAAAATGACGTAGTGACGGTAGAAGTTACAGATATCGGAATCGGTGGTGAAGGAATCGGAAAGGTTGATGGATATACTCTGTTTATCAAGGATGCAGTCATCGGAGATACCGTTGAAGTAAAAGTAATGAAAGCAAAAAAGAACTACGGATATGCGAGATTAATGCGGATTGTAAAAGAATCCGCATTTCGTGTATCTGCACGCTGTCCGGAGGCAAGACGCTGTGGCGGATGCCAGATTCAGGAGATGGATTACCGGAAACAGCTGAAGTTTAAAAATACAAAAGTAAGAAATAACCTGATCCGTCTTGGCAGTGTGGAAGAAGAATTGCTGGATCAGATCATGGAGCCGATCGCAGGAATGGAGGAACCGTTCCGTTACCGGAATAAAGCACAGTTCCCGATCGGAGTGGATAAAGAAGGGAATCTGATTGCCGGATTCTATGCCGGAAGAACCCATCAGATCATCCCGGTTCCGAACAGGGACTGCGTACTTGGAGTACCGGAGAATAAAGTGATCCTGGATCAGATTCTGGACTACATGCGAGAAGAGAAGATTTCTGCATATGATGAGGAACGGCACAAAGGGCTGGTGCGCCATGTCCTGGTCCGGTATGGATTTACAACAAAAGAGATCATGGTTTGTCTGATCATTAACGGGGATAAGCTTCCCAGCAGTGAAAAATTGTTGGAAAAGCTGACAAAGATTCCGGGAATGACAAGTATTACTTATAATATCAATAAAGAAAAGACGAATGTGATCATGGGATCAAAGGTTTGTCCGCTCTGGGGACAGACGTATATCACCGATTATATCGGTAATGTCAAATACCAGATTTCACCGCTGTCTTTCTATCAGGTGAATCCGGCACAGACAGAGGTACTTTACGGAACCGCACTGGAATACGCCGGGCTTACTGGAAAAGAGACGGTTTGGGATGTGTATTGTGGTATCGGAACGATTTCCCTTTTCCTTGCGCAGAAAGCACAGAAAGTTTACGGCGTGGAAATCGTGCCGCAGGCAATTGAAGATGCAAAGCATAATGCTGAGATCAATGAGATTACAAACGCGGAGTTTTTTGTAGGAAAGGCAGAAGAAGTGCTGCCGGAGTATTATGCGGATTATGCAAAAGAGCATCCGGGAGAGCATGCGAGAGCGGATGTGATCGTAGTCGATCCACCGAGAAAAGGATGTGAGAGAAGCGTACTGGATACGATGGTTCAGATGGAGCCAGAGAGGATCGTATATGTGAGCTGCGATTCAGCGACTTTGGCTCGGGATGTGAAGTATCTGCGGGAGAATGGGTATGAGATCAGGAAGGTGAAGGCGACTGATATGTTTCCGATGAGTGTGCATGTAGAGACAGTATGTTGTCTACATCGGGTGAATTCGTAGAAGTCCTTTGTTTTAGGCACTTTGCGAGATATATGAGTTTCGCACCTACAGGTAAACAGGGACGAAAAAAGCAGATTATGGACGGAATCGAGGTATCGGTAGTTCTACATCTGGTATGAGTGGACACATGAAAAACAAAATTTCATTTTTATTTGAATATCGTTAAAACAGTCAAAAGGACGCTTGTTTTTCAGAATTTCTGAGAGGTAAGAGTCCTTTTCTTTTATTCAGATTAAATGGAAGATAATTGAGATGACAAAGAAAAGAGTAATGTGTTCATCAAAGGATTACGAGCCGGGTGCAGGTATTGTTCTGGTAAAGGTTTCAGAACTTCATGATTTTAAAGACCATCCTTTTAAGGTGGAGCAAAATCAGGAATTGTTTGAATTACGCCAAAGCATGGAAAAGCAAGGGGTTCTGGTTCCGCTGTTAATCCGCCATAATACGGATGGTGACGGTTATGAAATTATCGCAGGACACAGAAGAAAGGCGGCAGCCATATGGGCAGGTATGGAAGAAGTGCCAGCCATTATCCGTGATTTGGACGATGATCAGTCAATCATTGTGATGGTAGACAGTAATCTCCAAAGAGAAAAAATTCTGCCGAGTGAAAAAGCATTTGCCTATAGGATGCGACTGAAAGCAATGAAACATCAAGGCAGAGTAGATGATATGACTTCGGACCCATTGGGACCGAAGTATATGGAAAACAATCGCAGCAATGAACAGCTTGCCCGGATGGTGGGGGAAAGTGTGACACAGATTAAAAGATATATTCGTCTGACAAAATTGATTCCAAAGATTTTGGATATGGTTGACCGGGAGCTGCTTGCAATTCGTTCAGCGGTGGAAATTTCCTTCCTGACGGAAGCAGAACAGTATGAACTTCATGCTGTGATGGAACTGGAACAGTGTGTCCCAAACATTTCGCAGGCGAACCGGTTAAAGCGGATGAGCCAACAAAAATGTCTTGATATGGATATGATTTACGAAATTTTGGAGGAAATCAAGCCGAACCAGAGGGAACAAATCAAAATCCCACTTGAGCGGATCGGAAAGTATTTCCCGGCAGATTATACGCCGGCTCAACAGGCAGACTTGATTGAAAAGTTACTCAAAGGGTGGGCACAGAAGAATAGGAAAAGTAATGTGCATTAGGTATTATAGAGAAAGACTTTTTCCCATTTTTGGGAGAAAGTTAACGTCAGACGATGGTGACGCAATATATGATTACGAAATGGAGTGTGAAGAAGCTATGAAACTGAATTATAGGAATGTAAACGGATATTTGCTTCCAGAACTGGAGTATAAATCCGGAGAACAGATGACACAACTTGGAAAATATGGATTTCTCCGCAGAGATTATTTGAAAAATCATAAACGGGCGAAATATCAGGTAATGCTTTTACAGGACACGATAGGAGAACATCTTCTGGAGATTGACCAGGCGGCAAGGAAACGGGAAGAGATTATCCTGAGAGAGCTGGAAAAAAGTGATCCATTGCCAGAGAAAGGGGTTGACCAGATGGCTTGGGTAAGGGCTGCTAACAAACACAGAGCAATCGCAGAGGAAATCATTTTAGAAGAACTGATTTACGTTTAATGAAATAATAAAAAACAGAATAAATGAAGGAAAAGGCGCAGGTCATGAAAATTGATTTGTGTCTTTTTTCATAAGGAGGTGAGGAGCTTGGCACAGATTTTTCGTGTGGAGAGAACTAAGAATTATACGGTAATGAGTAATCACCATTTCAAGAATAAGAATCTGACATTGAAAGCGAAAGGATTATTGTCGCTGATGTTAAGCCTACCAGACGATTGGAATTATAACATGCAGGGACTGGCAACATTGAGCAGAGATGGAATTGATTCTGTTCGTTCCGCAATTAAGGAATTAGAGCATCATGGATATGTGGAACGTCACAGATTGCGTAACGAATATGGCTTTTATGGAGATACCGAATATATTATCCGGGAAGTTCCATTAGGAGAAGAAAATGATTGAATGGAGATGAGAAGAGCCTAAAGGTGGATAGTCCAATTTGGGACAATCAGGTCATAGGAAATTCCTATCTCCGGATATCAGAAAACAGGAAAACCAGATATGGGTAATCCCATATTGGAAAATCCATCACTATTAATAATCCATATTATCAAATATGAATTATTAAAGAACCAGTAAATAAAATATCCATCTTATCAATTCACGTAAGTATTAATAGGATCGGATAAGAAAGAACGAGGTATGATTATGAGAATGATGAAAAACAACAAAAATGAAACAATTATGGTGATTGGAATTGATCACGGTTATGGAAACATGAAAACAGCAACCAGGTGCTTTACGTCTGGTGTAGTCAGATATGAGAAGGAGCCCATCTTTCAGAATAACCTTCTTGTTTATAATGGGCTGTATTACCAGATCGGTGAAGAACACAAAGAGTTCTGTGCAGAGAAAACACAGGATCTGGACTATTATGTGCTGACGCTGGCTGCGATTGCCAGAGAATTAGACGGAAAAGGAATGAATCAGGCGAAGGTGCATCTTGCGGCAGGACTTCCACTGACCTGGGTGGCTTCACAGAAAGAAGACTTCCAGAAGTATCTTCTCCAGAATGATAGCGTGGACTTCACATTCCGCAATAAAGAGTATCATGTGGAGTTTGTCGGAGCTGATATTTATCCACAGGGATTTGCAGCAGCTTTTTACCGATTACAGGACTTTAAAGGGATCAATATGCTGGCTGATATCGGAAATGGAACTATGAATATTATGTATATCAACAATTCTCGCCCGGTAGAGAAGAAATGCTTTACAGAGAAATATGGAACACATCAGTGTGTGCTTGCTGTCAGGGAATCATTGCTGAAGGAGCTGGGAACGGTGGTGGATGATCTGGTGATTGAGCAGGTGATCCGTACAGGAACTGCCGATATTGGAGAAAAATATCTCTCTGTGATTCGTAAAGCTGCCGGAGAGTATACAAGAGAAATTTTCCATAAGCTGAGAGAACGGGAATACAACCTGGAACTGATGCGTCTGTATGTGGTCGGTGGAGGCGGCTGCATGATTCAAAACTTCGGTGACTATGATAAAGACCGAGTGACCATCGTGCGTGATATTTGTGCTACAGCCAAAGGCTATGAAGCTATGACAGTGAGAAAAATCCAGAAAAACGGAGGGATGCTTGTATGAGAAAAGAACGGAAAATCATTAATACAAATATTCGCTTGAATCTTTGTGACGAACAGGACAGACAGGCATGGGAATATTTGCAGACAATGGACAGGAAGAAGTACAAGTCCTATACCAAAGCTGTTGTGGTGGCTTTGAATGATTACTTCTCCAGAATATATCAAAAGGAAGTTGATCCGTATCTGGAAACCAGAGAAAAGGAAGATGCGTTTCTGGAAAGAGTGGAAACAGCTATCCGGGATGGTGTGAAGGAGTCCGTCCCGATGGCTATGGCGAAGAATCTTTTGGAAATGCTTACACCGTTTTTGAAGGAGTCAGTTGAAGAAAACAATTTGCCGAATATGGCAATGACGATGGAGAAACCAGATAATGAGGCTACAGATAATACGCTGGACTGGGAACAGGAGGCAGATATGGATGCGGCATTGGATTTTGCAGACAGTTTTTAGCTAATTACAAAATGGCAGTAACAGGAGAACAGACTGACAGTACAAAATTGTTTTGCGAAAACAAAATAGAAGAAAAAGACAATGGCAGTGATAGCATTTCTGTTGGTGAGAATCGGGGAGATGTTTATGACTGTTATTTTTATGTCTTTCATCAGAAAAAGAGAATGGTTTAGAAGAAAAGAAGCAGAAATAGTGAGAAATTATGACAGAAAAGCGTTGGCAGCCGGGAAACGCTGCATAAGCATGGGAGAAAAAGATAAGAGTGCCGGATACGGCACATAATTGTCCGATACTCCGCATCGGAGTGGTGCATAATCAGCCTGCTTCGGAAAGAGAAAATTTGTTGAAAGGGGAGCTTTTCTATTTCCTCTACAGTCTGCTTCTGCACCACAAAACCACCGTCATCTCGATCAGAATTGGATATTGTAGGGGGGAGAAAACTGATTAGCAGGGGCTGGATTAGTGGTACGGAGATGACAGGCAAGTTTCGCAAAGTGGCAAGCCACTATGCACCGGAGCCAGCCTTTGGGCTGTTCCTAAACTTGCCAGAGGGCTCCGCCCCTTGGAACCCCGGAAAAGGATTTCATCCTTTACAATCCTGAGCCGCTGTTCATGTTTCTGTCGTTTCAAAATGTTCACAGGACATTCTGAAACAATAGAAACAAGCCAGCTAGGGCTTTGCCCTGCACCCACCAAAGGGGCGATGCTGCCCCTTATGGAATCCCTTGCAAGCTGAAAGATTATTGGATGATATGTGTAGAAATAACAGTGTAAAAATGAAAGGAATGAATTGATTATGAGAAAAAGAAACCATACCGTTACTATACGGATGAATGAGAAAGAATATGCTCTGTTCCAGCAAAAGATAAAAGAATCCAGTCAGACACAGCAGGCAGTGGTACTTGCTGCGATTGAAAATGTGGAGATTGCGTCAGCAGAGGTTAAGAAGGAATTGAAAGTATTAAATCAAAGGCTGGAAGAAACAAACCGACAACTTCGTGGCGCAACAACCAATCTCAATCAGATTGCACACCATATGAATGCCGGAGGTTTTTATCCCAGAGCAGATGCTTTAATAAGCCTCAGCGAAAACATATCCGGATATCGAAAGGAGTGTGAAAAGATATGGCAATCAATAAGACAATTAATAAGCGGACAAATTCCCATGGGGCAATGAGAAATTGTATTGAATATGTGCTGCGGGAAAAGAAAACGGATCAGCATCTGATCCATATCATAGATCCGTATCCTTATGAGGAAGTGAATTATGATCTGGTATATCAGTCTTTTTTGGAAGAAAAGCGATTATGGGGAAAGGATTCGGGACGTATGTATGCTCACAATGTGATTTCCTGGCATAAGGATGAAAAAATCACACCAGAGCAGGCATTGGAATTTGGAATTGAATTTGCAGAAAAGTGTTTCATAGGTTTCCAGACGGTGGTCAGTGTCCATAAGGATAAAGACCATATCCACTGCCATATGGTGACTAATTCGGTGAGTTATGAAAATGGAAAAAAGCTGCATAATTCCAGAAAAGATCTGGAACGTATGAAGCAGCTGACAAACCGGATGTGTCAGGAACGTGGTCTGACCGTAGCAGAAAAAGGAAAACATTTTGATGGAAGTCAGATTGAGAACGGAGAAGTGATTGCATGGAGCAAAGACAAGTATAATCTGTTCCGAAACGAAGCAAAGGACAGTTATGTGGCGGATTGTGCAATGGCTGCCCTAAGCATTATGGAGTCTTGTATTAGCCAGGAGCAATTTATCAAAGAAATGGGAAACTTGGGATGGAACGTAAACTGGACAGAAAATAGAAAGCATATTACGTTTCAAAATTCGGAAGGAAAGAAAGTACGTGACATCAATCTTTCTAAAACTTTCCATCTTAAAATCAGTAAAGGGGAATTAGAGGATGAATTTATCAGAAATGAGCAAAAAGAAAGATATATCATCGGCAGAGATGACACAGCAGATGCCGATCTTGCACGATACTATCGACAAGTGGAAGAAGCTGTCGCAGGAGCAAGCAGAGGCACTGTCGAAAGTAAATACAGAAAGGGAGAGACTTCTGGAATCACAAAGAAAGGATCAGGAAAATATCCAGAAATGTCTGGAACGGATGCGGGAGCTTCGAGAACATCTTCAGAAGATCTCATACGAAAATCAGAATCTGCAAGAAGAGCTTCAGAAGTTAACCGAGGAAAATCAGAAACTGCAAACCGAATTGTCCAGAACGCAGAAGATCAATCAGTCGCTGCAGAGAAGCAACGACGATCTGCGGAACAGGAACGGACTACGGAGCAGGAAAGAGCAGGAGCAGCTCGAAGAAAAAATAAGAGATGTTCAGGACCGGAACTCTAAACTGGAGAAAATGGTTGCACTGTCTTCTGTAGAGGCAGTTGAAGCAGCACAGAAAAAGCAACAGGAAGCAGAAAAACGAGAACAATTAGCAAAATGTATGGAAGAAAGTGAAAAGAAGAAGGCAGAGAAGGAAATGCGTATTGTAAAAAAGCAAGCAGAAAAGCGCATAGAAAAAATAAAGAAAAAGGAAATTCTCTGGCGTATAGGGTATGTGATGATATTACTATTGGCGATTATGAAAAACAGGGTACTACAGAATGATCTGGTTGATCTGGTAATGGTTCCAGTGAATCGTATGTTGGATTTTGAAAACTGGCTACTCTATCCAACATACGAAAATATTCTGGGTCAGAAAGTGGCATATGTAGGAGGAGAGGTATGGGTTATAAGGATTATTTCTGTAATTGCTTTTTTGCTGGCTATTCTTATTGCAAAGAGAGGCGTTTTTAGAATAATAGAAAAGTACAAAAAGACGTGGGATGTATATTCGTTTGGATTTCTCGTCTTCAGTATTTCATTCATTGTAATGACTGGTGATTTTGTACGGGAATATATTCCAATAAACTTGTTGATTATTTTTGGGGAGTTAATATTGGGCAGATGTTGTTTAGAAACTATATCCGAAAAAAAGCAGAAATTTGATTAATCTAAAATTCCTCTTTGATAGTACGAGATTGGACAAAACGTATATGGTATGTATGCAGTAAATTAAGGTATGCAAGAAAGAAAAAATAGAGTAAAATAAAGAAAAGTGTACAGAAATATAGAAGCATGAATTGTGTCATCATTGGTGACGCAGTTCATGCCAATAATTTGGTGGAGTTAGATGGAAAGCAAATGATGAAAGTATTTGATAATATAACGGACATTGTCCGAGACGATATGGCAGAAACAATGAAAAAAGGCAGTAAGGTGTCAATTGCTGCAGCATGTTTTTCTATGTATGCCTACAATGAATTGAAGAAACAACTGGAGGGCATAGATGAGTTCAGGTTTATTTTCACTTCGCCAACTTTTATAGCGGAAAAAGCAAATAAGCAGAAAAGAGAGTTTTATATTCCTCGTTTGGGAAGGGAACAAAGTCTGTATGGAACAGAGTTTGAAGTGAAATTGCGTAATGAAATGACACAGAAGGCAATTGCTAGAGAATGTGCAGAGTGGATTCGAAAAAAAGCCTCTTTTCGCTCAAATACTACAGGTGAAAATATGCCGGGATTTATGACTGTAGATAATAAGGAAGAGATGGTTGCCTATATGCCGTTGAATGGTTTTACAACGGTAGATATTGGATGTGATCGCGGTAATAATGCATATAATATGGTCAATCGGATGGAGTCACCTTTTACAGAGCAGTATATGCAGATTTTTGATACAATCTGGAATGATAAAGAAAAGTTGCAGGATGTTACGGATATGGTGATTGATAATATTACAACAGCGTATAATGAGAATTCTCCTGAACTGATTTATTTTATTACGTTGTATAATGTGTTCAGTGAATTTTTGGAAGATATATCTGAAGATGTGTTACCGAATGAGGCTACCGGATTTAAGCAGAGCAAGATATGGAATATGCTATATGATTTTCAAAAAGATGCAGCGCTGGCTATTATTAATAAATTGGAAAAATACAATGGATGTATTTTAGCAGACAGTGTTGGTCTAGGGAAAACTTTTACTGCATTGTCCGTTGTGAAATATTATGAAAATAGAAACAAATCTGTTCTGGTGTTGTGTCCAAAGAAATTAGCTGAAAACTGGAATACCTATAAAGATAACTATATCAATAATCCGATTGCTTCGGATAGGCTTCGGTATGATGTTCTGTTTCATACGGACCTTTCAAGAAAAGGCGGGGAATCGAACGGCTTAGATTTGAGTAGGATTAACTGGGGGAATTATGATCTTGTTGTGATTGATGAATCACATAACTTCCGCAATGGTGGTGAACTTTCCGGGGATGAGAGGAAGGAAAACCGATATCTACAGCTGTTAAACAAAGTGATTCGAGCAGGTGTAAAAACGAAAGTTTTGATGCTTTCGGCTACGCCGGTCAATAACCGATTTTACGATCTGAAGAATCAGCTTGCAATTGCTTATGAAGGAAATCAGGAACTGATCAACGATAAACTGAATACCACAAAGCCTATTGAGGAAATTTTTCGTCAAGCTCAAAAAGCATTTAATGCATGGAGTAAACTTGAGGCAAAACAGAGAACTACTGATAATTTGTTGAAAACATTGGATTTCGATTTCTTTGAGGTATTGGATAGTGTTACAATTGCAAGGTCCAGAAAGCATATCGAAAAATATTATAATACTGAGAAGATTGGAAAGTTTCCAGAGAGACGGAAACCAATATCCAAGCGTCCAAGCCTTACAAATTTAAAAAATGCAATTAACTATAATGAGATTTATGAGCAGTTGATGTTACTTACGTTGGAGATTTATACTCCCTCTGCTTACATCTTTCCAAGTAAATTATCAAAATATGTAGACTTGACACATAACAAGGGAAATAATCTTACACAACAGGGACGTGAAGAAGGAATTCGAAGATTAATGAGTGTGAATCTTCTGAAACGTTTGGAGAGTTCTGTGTATTCTTTTCAGTTGACATTAACCAGGATCAGGAATTTGATTGTGAATACTGTTCAGACAATTGATCAATACGAAAAGTATGGAAACGGGAAGCTGGATGTATATGAAGCAGATTCAGAAGACGATCTTGATATGGACGATCAAAATGCTGATTTCTTTACGGTTGGCAAGAAGGTAAAAATCGATTTGGCTGATATGGATTACAAAAGCTGGAAAGATGCATTGCGAAAAGATGCAGAGATCCTGGAACTGGTTATGATGATGGTGGCGGACATTACCCCGGAACACGATACAAAGCTTCAGACTCTGTTGCAACTTTTGACAGATAAAATTGAGAATCCGATTAATCCGGAAAATAAGAAAGTACTGATCTTTACTGCGTTTTCGGATACTGCGGATTATCTTTATGAAAATGTGAGTGTTTTTATCAGAAAAAAATATGGTCTGAACAGTGCTTTGATTACTGGAAACGTAGATGGTAAAACTACAATTAGAGGATTGAAAGCAACGTTCAATAACGTATTGACATGTTTTTCTCCTATATCTAAAGGGCGAGACATTTTGATGCCGGAAAGTAAGGTCGAAATTGATATTCTGATTGCCACAGACTGTATTTCAGAAGGTCAGAACTTGCAGGATTGCGATTATCTGGTTAATTATGATATTCATTGGAATCCGGTGCGTATTATTCAGAGATATGGACGAATAGATCGTATTGGAAGTAAGAATGCACGGATACAGTTGGTAAATTTCTGGCCGGATATGGATTTGGATGAATATATCAACCTGAAAGCAAGAGTGGAGACCAGAATGAAGATTTCTGTTATGACTTCTACTGGTGATGACGATTTGATTAATCCAGAGGAAAAGGGAGATCTTGAATATCGAAAAGCCCAACTGAAGAAATTGCAGGATGAAGTTGTAGATATAGAAGAGATGTCGACGGGAATTTCTATTATGGATCTTGGCTTGAATGAATTCCGACTGGATTTGTTGGAATATGTGAAGACACATGATGATTTGGATAAGAAACCATTTGGTTTACATGCAGCAGCTTCTGGAAATGCAGAAATGCCAGAAGGCGTTATTTTTGTATTAAAGAACCGTAATAATGGAGTAAATATCGATAGCCTGAATAGGATTCATCCGTTTTATATGGTTTACATAGGAATTGATGGTGAAATCGTGTGTGATTACCTGAATCCGAAGAAACTGTTAGATAACATGCGGTTTTTATGCAGAGGGAATAATCAGCCGATAAAAGAGCTTTATACCCAGTTTAATATAGAAACTGATGATGGTAGAGACATGAAAGAAATGTCCGGGCTATTGTCGGAAGCTATTAATTCTATTATTGATACAAAGGAAGAAAGTGACATTGATAGTCTGTTCAAAGCTGGGGGAACATCAGCATTACTTTCAGCAGTATCAGGTATCGATGATTTTGAACTAATTTGTTTTCTGGTTGTAAAGTAGGAGATGTAGTATGATAGGACTTCCAAAAACAACGGAATTTAATAAGAGAATTCCGAAACAGACATTTTATGAAAATCTGGATGTGTCATCGATGGTAAAGAAATTTTTTGTGGATCAGATCCGGGTGATATACTGGAAAAATAAAATAGCTCCATCTACAACGAATCTTGCAGCAGGTACCAATGTAACAGAATTACAGATATTTGAAATACGGCTCAGTGGCAATGAACTGGATGAATCAGTTTTGGAATTGATTGATAAAAAGATACCATATCATATTTTGTTCCTGTTGGAGTATGAGGGAAAGTATCAGGCATGGATTGGGTATAAAGAAGCGTCGGCTTCTGCCAGTTCAGTATTCAAGGTCTGGCAGTACTATCATACTGAGTGGATGAAAGAGGAAGAACTTCCAGTGAAAGTGGAGGGACTGAATGTTGATGCAGTTTATGAGAATTTTGTAAGGCAGATTGCAGGTGCCCAGCTACAACAAACAGAGGCTGGAGAATCCTTGAAGGAGACAGTAGAAAGAGATGCTAAGATACGGGATCTGAAGAAACAAATTGCAGTATTGCAGACGAAAATCCGAAAGGAAAAGCAGCTGAATAGGCAAATGGAGATGAATAAGGAATTGAAAAAACTTAAAAAGGAGTTGCAGTTACTTTGATAAAATGGATAAAACGAAATTGGATAGTAATGGTAATATTGCTAATATTGATTATAGTAGGCCCGTTGGCTATTAATTGGCTGTTTAAACAAAAGGCTCCAATTGAAGTGTTAGTTGCCGAATGGGATGCATCAGCTGCATTGGGATATTATGGTGCGGTAATAGGTGCTGCAATAGCAGTTTATGGAGTGTTTCTTACAATTAGATACAGTCAGAAGAATTATAAAGAAGATGTAAGAAACAGAACACTTCCATTCATCACTTTGACAATGTTAAAAACTAAATCATATAAAAAATTGTTTCCAGTAAATGTAATTGAAAATAGGAATCGAGAGAAAGAAGAAGGATATTTTGAGTATAAGTTGCAAGATTATTATTGTATTCTGGAAAATGGAATGGTTGGGTATCAAACGGGGTTGAGTGAAAGGCAACAAGAGATATTAAACAATGCTGGAACAAAATGGGTGTCAAGTCCAAGTGGTGGCAGTTTGGTGGTTGTAAATGATATTTGTGTCCCTATTGAAATTGAAAATGTTGGAAACGGGACAGCTATAAGATTGAGGTATGGCCTAAATAGAAAAGGAATATCAGAAAAAGATAGAAGATATTTACCAGTGATTTCTTTAAAACCGGAAAATCCAATTCTGTTACATATTTTTTCAGAAGATTGTTCAAAAGAAAGTAATAATCTTGGAGAATATATATTGTCGTTTTATTATGAAGATATATTTTCCAATAGATATAAACAGGATTTTGAGGTTATGATTGAATACAACGATGCTAAAAATTGTCCGATGGTGTCGGTTGATATGTCACATAAGCAGAACTTTTTAGGAGAAAAATATAATGAATAAGATGAGCATGGAGTCAGTTGATATAGTTGCAAAGAATATTGAGAAAATTGGAGAATTATTTCCAAATTGTATTACGGAAATGTTAGATGAGAAAAAAAGTACACCAGAAAATAAAGTCTATAAAAAAGCTGTAAACTTTGATTTGTTAAAACAGATGCTTTCTGGAGAAGTTATTGATGGCGATGAAGCGTATGAGTTTAATTGGGTTGGAAAAAAAGCTGCTATCGTAGAGGCTAACAAGCCAATTCGTAAAACCTTGCGTCCGTGTCTGGAAGAAAGTGTGAATTGGGATACTACAGAAAATTTATATATTGAGGGCGATAATTTGGAAGTACTTAAGCTTTTGCAGGAAAGTTATCTGGGTAAAGTTAAGATGATTTATATTGATCCACCATACAATACAGGAAATGATTTCATATATAGAGATGATTTCTCCCAGTCAGTGGAAGATTATAATGATCAGAGTGGTGTTTATGATGAAGAAGGGGATCGCTTGTTTAAAAATACTGATAGTAATGGACGTTTTCATTCTGATTGGTGTAGTATGATGTATTCGCGATTAGTTTTAGCAAGAAATTTACTCTCAAAAGACGGAGTTATTTTTATTTCTATTGATGATAAAGAAGTGGCAAATTTAATAAAGATATGTGATGAAATTCTTGGACAAGATAATTTCCAAGGTATGTTTGTAATAAATGCTTCCCCCAGTGCTATAGATTATGGTTGCATAGCCAAAATGCATGAATATGCCTTAATGTATTCTAAAAATAGTTTACAAGTGAAATGTTATCAGTTAACAGAAGAAGATAAGAAATTTGATTATAAAGATGAGTTGGGTGAATTTATAATATATCCTTTATATAATGGAAATGTTGCATTTAATCCACAAACAAGACCAAATTTATTTTATCCATTCTATTTAAATCCAAATCATATGTTGGATGATAATTTTTACGAAATAGGATTAGAACCAAAGGAAGGCTGGATTGAAGTTTGGCCTGTCATAAGTAAAAAAGATGGAATTCAAAGAGTTTGGAGATGGGGAAAAGAGGAAAAGGCAAGGAAAAATCTTAATAAAGAAATTGTAGGTTATAAAAATCGTGAAGGAGAATATCGAATAGTTCAGAAATATAGATCAGATAAAAAACGATCAGATCGTTGTTAGTAGATAAATGCTTCTCGTCAAGACGTGGAACTGCAGAAGTTCAGGAATTATTTGGAAGAAAAGTGTTTTCTTTTCCGAAACCAACAGAACTTCTTCAACAATTTGTAGAAAGTGGAACATCATCAGATGATATTGTTTTGGATTTCTTTTCTGGTTCAGCGTCAAGTGCTCAAGCAATTATGAATCTTAATGCGAAAGATCAAGGAAAAAGAAAGTATATCATGGTGCAGCTTCCGGAACCATGTGATGAAAATAGTGAAGCGTACAAGTCTGGTTATAAAAATATATGTGAAATTGGAAAGGAACGAATCCGCCGTGCTGGAAGAAAAATCAAGGAAGAAAGTCCATTGACGACGCAGGATTTAGATGTCGGTTTCCGTGTTTTCAAATTAGATGACACCAATATGCAGGATGTATATTATTCTGCCGGTGACTATTCTCAGGGAATGCTTCCGATGTTGGAATCAAACATCAAGCCTGACCGAACGGATCTTGACCTTTTATTTGGCTGTCTTCTTGAATGGGGACTTCCTTTGTCTTTACCATATAGTTCTGAGACGATAGAAGGTTGTACTGTGCATAATTATAATGATGGCGATCTCATTGCATGTTTTGATGAAAATATTCCGGACAGTGTGATTAAAGAGATTGCTAAGAAACAGCCGATTCGTGCGGTATTCCGTGACAGTAGTTTTGTAAATAGTCCTTCGAAGATTAATGTGGGAGAAATTTTCAAATTACTGGCACCGGATACCAGAGTGAAAGTGATTTAGGAGGACATGATGGAAGAAAAATTGACTATGGGGAAAGCTGATTTTATAGAAGATAAATTATATAATCTTTGTAAAAATGCTGTTGAGCTGATTAATTATTCCAGAAGTGTAGTGCTGAAAGAGGTTAATCTGATTCAGCTGATGACTTATTTTACTTTGGGGAAGTGGATTGTTGAAGTTCAGCAGGATGGAGAAAGCAGAGCTCAATATGGGAAAAAAGTATTAGTCACTTTATCAGAAACATTGAATAAGGAATTTGGAAAAGGGTTTTCAGTTGCAACACTAACGAATATGCGTAAATTTTATTTAACATATCAGAACCGGATTTCGGAACCGGCGGTTAGGAAATTTGCAATTGAAAAATCGCAACCACTGGTTACGAAATTGGAGAAGGAACCGCCATTTCATTTGTCTTGGTCTCATTACTTGATTTTGATGCGAATTGAGAATAAGGAAGAAAGGAACTTTTATGAAAGACAGGCATTGAAAGAAGGATGGGGAAAAAGGGAACTCCAGCGGCAATATGGCAGTTCTCTGTATGAGAGATTATTGATTGGAAAAGATAAAGATAAAATTTTAGCTTCTTCTCAAAAGGGACAGATTATAGAGAAACCAGGAGATATTGTAAAGGATCCTTATGTGTTGGAATTTCTGGGCTTAGATGAAAAAGCAGATTTCTCTGAATCAGAGTTGGAGAGTCGCTTGATTGACCATCTACAGGAATTTTTGCTTGAGCTTGGAACAGGGTTTACTTTTGTGGCGAGACAGAAGAGATTTACTTTTGAAGAAGATCATTTCAGGGTGGATCTTGTGTTTTATAACCGCTTGTTACAATGTTTCGTTTTGTTTGACTTAAAAACAGATAAGCTAAAACATCAGGATCTGGGACAAATGCAGATGTATGTGAATTATTATGATCGCTATGAAAAACAGGATTTTGAAAATCCAACGATTGGCGTTCTCATGTGCCCGGATAAGAATGATGCAATGGTCGAATTGACACTTCCTGAAAATTCTAATATATATGCTTCAAAATATCAGTTGTATTTGCCGGATAAAAAACTATTACAAGATAAACTGAAAGAATGGATGCAAGAAGAAACCGGAGGTGAGTGTTAATTGAAGCTGCAATTTAAGCATCAGAAGTTTCAGGCAGATGCTGCCAAAGCTGTTGTAGATGTATTTGCCGGACAGCCTTATCTGACACCCACTTATATGATGGATAAAGGTGTTGCAAAAGATAGATCAGGCTTCAGTGGGTATGAATATACAATTGGCGAAGAGGATGAATTTACAGGTTGGTCCAATTCAAAGATTGTACCGGAACTGAATGATCATATTATTTTGGAACATATACAGAAAATACAAAGAGCGAATCAAATACAGCCATCGGAAAAACTGGAAGGCCGTGCGAATGGGTACAATTTGACAATTGAGATGGAAACAGGTGTAGGTAAGACTTATACGTATATTAAGACAATGTACGAGTTAAACAAACACTATGGCTGGAGCAAATTTATTGTTGTTGTGCCTAGTATTGCAATCCGAGAAGGGGTGTACAAATCATTCCAGGTTACTCAAGAGCATTTTGCAGAAGAGTATGGAAAGAAGATACGTTTCTTTATTTATAATTCGTCACAGCTGACAGAAATTGACCATTTTGCATCGGACAGTTCCATTAATGTAATGATTATCAACTCACAGGCATTTAATGCAAGAGGAAAAGATGCCAGAAGAATTTATATGCAACTGGATGAATTTAGGAGCCGAAGGCCAATTGACATTATAGCGAAAACGAATCCAATTATGATTATTGATGAGCCTCAGTCTGTAGAAGGAAAACAGACAAAAGAAAATTTGAAGCAATTTCATCCACTGATAACACTTCGCTATTCTGCTACACATAAGTCTGATAGCATCTACAATATGGTTTACCGGCTGGATGCAATGGAGGCATACAATAAGCGACTGGTTAAGAAGATAGCGGTTAAGGGAATTGCAGAAACGGGAACGACGGCAACAGACAGTTATGTGTACCTTGAAAGTATTAATCTATCAAAGGCGGCACCGACGGCTACCATTCAGTATGATTATAAAGGTGTAAGTGGTATCCGTAAAAAATCCCAGAAGGTCGGGATTGGATTTAACTTATACGATAATTCTGGAGAGCTTCCGGAATATAAGGATGGATTTGTAGTAAAAAGTATTGATGGACGGGATGATTCTGTCGAATTCATTAATGGTATCAAAATATATGCTGGTGACGTCATTGGTAAGGTAAGTGAAGAGCAGTTGCGCCGGATTCAGATCAGAGAAACAATTTTATCTCACATTGATAGAGAGCGTCAGTTGTTTTATAAGGGAATTAAGGTGCTGTCCTTGTTTTTTATTGATGAAGTTGCTCATTATAAGATGTATGATGAGGCTGGAAATCCACAGAATGGTGTTTACGCACAGATGTTTGAGGAAGAATATCAGAATATTATAGGTAATATGCAACGGGAACTTGGCGATGATGAATATATGAAATATCTTGAGGCTATTCCGGCTGATAAGACACATGCAGGTTATTTTTCTATTGATAAGAAAGGTCATATGATTAATAGTAAAGTGAAACGGAAAGAAACTACTTCCGACGATATTGATGCATATGATTTGATTATGAAGAATAAAGAACTGCTTCTGGATCGCGATCCGAAACGCTCACCGGTTCGCTTTATCTTTTCTCATTCTGCGTTGCGTGAGGGATGGGATAACCCGAATGTTTTCCAAATTTGTACTTTAAAACAGAGTAGCAGTGAGGTTCGCAAACGTCAAGAGGTTGGACGTGGACTTCGTTTGTGTGTAAATCAGGATGGCGAACGTATGGATGTTAATGTTTTGGGAAATGATGTCCAAAATGTAAATGTGTTGACGGTAATTGCAAGTGAGAGTTACGAGAGTTTTGCAAAGGGGCTCCAGACAGAGATTGCAGAAGCAGTTGCTGACAGACCGAAACGGGTTACACAGGAGCTGTTTGTGGATCATGTTGTGAAGGATGAGAAGGGTAATGAATTTATAATCACTTATGATGTGGCATCTGCAATTCATTTTGATTTGATTATTAATGGATACATTAATAAAATTGGTGAGTTAACAGATAAGTACTATCAGGATAAGGCAAATGGCGAAATTAAGGTTGCGGAAGAAGTTCAGGACTTTGCTCCTGATGTTATTGGAATAATTGATTCTATTTACGATACAAAAACAATGCAGCCGGAGAATGCACGAAGTAATAATGTGGAATTACAGGTGGATCAGGAAAAACTTAATAGCAAAGAATTCAAAACATTATGGACTAGAATTAATTTAAAATCTGTATACGTAGTGGATTTTGATACAGAAGAATTGGTAAAAAAGTCCATTGATTCTCTCAACAGTAAGTTGCGTATATCTAAAATCTACTTTAAGGTTGAATCCGGCCAGATGAAAGATATCAAATCCAAAGAAGAACTTTTATTAGGAGCTTCTATGGTACGAGAATCCTCGGCCAATTACGGAGTACAAACAAAGATTTCTGTAAACAACGGTGTTAAGTATGATTTGATTGGAAGGCTGGTTGACGAAACTGGATTGACAAGAAAAGCGATCATTCAGATTCTGACAGGTATTGAAAAAAGCGTTTTTGATCAGTTCAAAGATAACCCGGAGGAATTCATTATTAAGGCTGGTAACTTGATTAATGATCAGAAGGCTACGGCAATTATTGAACATATTACTTATCATGTGATGGATGAAAAATACGATATAGATATTTTTACAGAACCAACAATCAGAGGTAAGATTGGAACTAATGCAATGAAGGCAAACAAGCATCTGTATGATCACATTGTATATGATTCTACGAATGAAAAAACTTTTGCAGAAAAGCTGGACGTGGCAAATGAGGTTGCGGTGTATGTAAAACTTCCGGATGGATTTTATATTTCCACACCGGTTGGACATTACAATCCGGATTGGGCGATTGCTTTCTATGAAGGAAATGTGAAACATATTTATTTTGTTGCTGAGACAAAGGGAACTATGAATTCTATGCAGCTGAGATTGGTAGAAGAGTCTAAAATTCACTGTGCAAGAGAACATTTTAAAGCTATCAGTAACGAGAATGTGGTTTATGATGTGGTGGATAGTTATGAGGCATTGATGCAGAAGGTTATGAAATAGCGGTGATAAAAAATAGGGTTACGATTAGAAAGGATAAAATCATTAGGAGTGGAAGAATTAGATATGGATAAAGAACGTGGGTCAATATGGCGAAGATGGGATCTTCATTTACACACGCCAGGAACTTTAAAAAATGATAATTATGCAGGAACTACATTAGAAGAAAAATGGGACAATTTTTACAGTGCAATAAAAGAATATATTGGAGATGGAAGTAATCCGGATAAAGTGGTTTCAGTAATTGGAATTACAGATTATCTTTCCATACAAAATTATTTAAAAGTGAAAAATGATAATAGACTACCTGAAACGGTTAAGATGGTTTTGCCAAATGTAGAAATGAGATTAACATTGACAGCATCAGAAGCTCCTGTAAACATTCATTTTTTGTTTGATCCTAAAATAGTAGATGATTTAGAGACTCGTTTTTTTGGTAAGTTATCTTTTTCATATGCGGGAGGTTGTTATTCGGCAACAAGAAATGAACTGATCAGATTTGGTCATACATTGGATCAGACACTTGAAGGGAATCAGGCTTTTAAAAAAGGAGCAGAACAGTATCTTGTTGAATTAAGTGCAGTAAGACAGCTATTTAAAAATGATCCGGAACTTCGAAAACATACGTTAATTGTGGTTGCTAATAGTAGTACGGATGGGGCTTCTGGTATTGGGAAAAAGGGTGGAAATAGTCAAACAGATGCATTGAGAAAAAGCGTATATCAATTTGCTGATGCGATTTTTTCTGCACAGCCATCAGATCGAAGATATTTTTTAGGAGAAGGCGTAGATGATTTCCAAAAAGTAATTGATTTATATGGATCGCTTATGCCATGTGTTCATGGTAGTGATGCTCATTCAATAGAAAAAATATTTGAGCCAGACCAGCAAAGATATTGTTGGATAAAAGCAGATACAACATTTGAAGGCTTATTACAAATATTATATGAGCCGGCAGAACGTGTAGTGATACAATCGAATAGACCGGATGCGAAAGATCCACATCAAATAATAGAATCTATTACATTCGAAGATAATAATTTTCAGAGAACACCAATTGTATTTAATGATTCATTAACATGTATTATTGGTGGAAAATCTACTGGAAAGTCATTGCTCCTTAGACAATTAGCGCAATCAATAGATAATTCTTATACACAAAAACAGGAAAAAGACTTGACTCAACGAACACCTTTTAAAGTTGATAAGGCGACTGTTTTATGGAAAGATAAAACATCAGACAGTAGACGGATTGTCTATATTCCTCAGTCATTCTTGAGTAGAATAGTTGATGATGCTGAAGAATCATCAGAAATTAGCAAAATAATTCATGATATTTTGTTGCAAGAACCTAACATTAAAGAGGCTTATAAAGAGTTTCAGCAGAAGCAGGATATATTGGACAGCCGGGTCGCAGCTAATATAAATGAATATTGCAAGTTAACGACATCTATTAGAAATTTGGAAGATGAAATAAAAAAAGAAGGGCATGCAGATACTTTTAGAACTACAATAAAAAGTTTGGAAGCTGAAAGAGCTCAATTAGCTTCCGTAATAAATATTTCTGATGAGGAACTTGACAATTATACGAAGTTAGAAAAAGAGTTGCGAGAATCGGATTCAAAAATAGAAAAGCTTTCAAGAGACTTGAAATTATTGAAAGAAATGCCAGATCCAGTAGCGGTTATACCTGGATATTTTAGAACTAATGATTGCATTAATATAGAGCATTTGTTTGAAAAATTCTTTGAAAGCTCTGCGGATGACTTATTAAATGCAATAAGTGAAAGTGAATCTATTCTTTGTGCTGAATGGCGGAAAAAAGTTAAAACAATAAAAGAGTCTCTTTCAAATGAAATTAAAGAAATTGAGTGTTCTTTAAGAGAAAAGAGGACATTATATGAGCAAATGAAGGTAAAAGTTGATCAAAATACACAATTGCAGATATTGTCAAAAAAAATCACTGAAGAGAATAAAAAACTAACAGAAGCAGAGAAACGAAACGCAACATTAAGTAGTTATTATAATGAAGCAAATAAATTGAAAAAAGCCATTATATCTTCACAAGAAGAATATCGTAGTATATGTGAGGGTTATTGCAATGTTGTAAATGAAACTGGAACAAAAAAAACGACCAATTTAACATTTGATGCTCAAACGGTATGGAAAAAACGAGATTTTTTTCAAAGTTTGATGAATAGTTTGAATAATAGAAATTTCTCAAATTTTAGAAATACATATCATTTAGATTTGTCGAGTCCAGATAGTATTAAAAACTATGATAATATTTTACTGGAGAATTTGTGGACTGCTATAGTTGAACCAGACAAAGAGGGGGGGTTGAATATAAAGGGAGCATTTAATTTAGCAAGTGTTTTAAGAGAAATATTCAAAAACTGGTATAATATTCATTATATAGTAAAAAGTGGACATGACACGATAGAAGAAATGTCACCAGGTAAAAAAGCACTTGTATTGTTAGAAATGCTTATCAGTTTAGAAGACAGCTTATGCCCGATTTTAATTGATCAACCGGAAGATGATTTGGATAATCGTTCAATATATGATGATTTGGTCAATTTTATTAGAGAAAAGAAACATGAGCGGCAAATTATTATAGTAACACATAACGCAAACGTGGTATTAGGAGCTGATGCGGAAGAAGTAATTATTGCAAATCAGATGGGACAAGATTCACCAAATGAAGAATATAGATTTGAATATCGAAGTGGTTCTATTGAAAATAATGAGCTTGTGGTAAGGCACGATGGTTTAGAATGCATTGGAGTTCTATACAAAAAAGGAATTCAAACTCAAATTTGTGATATTTTGGAAGGCGGGCGTCCCGCATTTGAAAAGCGGCAACATAAATATTTTTCGGTAGAACATCATAATTAAAATACAGGAATTCAAATAGATGATTGTAAATGAAGTTCCGCTAAGTTTTATTTTGACGAATTTATGTGAGAGAACACTTTAATCTGTATATAAAAGAGAGCACTGTAAATCTTGGAAATCCCTTGATTTTCAGTGCTTTTTAAGTTGGGAATATATACAAATTTTAAGTTTCGCTAACTTCCGCAAGAGATTTTCTCCATTGCTTCATCGGTTCATGCTTTCCGCAGTCATCACAGGTCTGGGGCCAGTTGATTTTCCATTCAAAATATTCGTCTTTGGTAATCTCGCCGGATTTTAATTCTTCTTTCCGGACTACCCATTCTTTCATAAAATCATTGACAAGTCCATAATTAATCCATAATCCCACAGGCGGATGTGCAGGCCAGCTATCGTTATCGTGATAGCGGACAGAGGTATCTTCGCTGGAAGTGCATTTTTCTCCAGGATAAGTTTCCATCTGGAACAAGTTTATAGCGGATGGGTTGAATTCATCAATCCAGAACAGGAGTTCCATGAATTCAGTAGCATCCATTGTCGTTGCATCATATAGTGTCCAAGGATTAACGTCCAGTATTTTTGCCATTTCAGCTACCAGTTCTTTTTTAGGAACCCGGTAGTTTGTCTCATACTGGGCAAGACGATTTGCTCCTTTTTCACCCCAGCCAAGGGCTGCGCCAAGCTCTGCTTGTGTCATTTTCCGGAATGTCCGGATTTTTTTTATTTTATCTCCAATCGTCATATCAGATACCTGCTTTCCTTATTACTGGCAATGTTTTCATGCCTTACTGGTACACCCGGAGGGTGTTTCCTTATTGATATTTCTATTTTACCCCCAAAATGCTTCTTTGTAAACAGAAACATTCGCTAAAATGCGAAATATAATATTGACATTCGCAGAAAAGCGAACTATAATGGCGGTATATTAATATTCGCAAAAAAGCGAATTATGAACATTGAAAACAAAATGAGCTGTATCATATGTCAACACAGATGCCATGACCCTGTGATATTTCATTTTCAGGTGAGCGTCGAAGATACTCCGGCAACGGCTGGTATGCTTGCGAAGAAGCTGCCAGTTTTCAGAGATATTCTGATAGAGGTCAGATGTAACGCTGACGGCAGATGATACGAGTGGAAGCTAAAACAAGTGCAAAATTTTTGACCGAAAGGAGTGATGCCGAAAAATAACAGGGAAAGGGGGAGTGAAGCAATGAGGAAAGAGTTGGAATACGCAAAGAAAATAGCTGTGATTACAAAGTTATTTCATTCAGAACTTCTGTCAGAACAAGAATTTGAAAAAATCAGACGGAAACTGATGGATAGTTATCTGATTGTCGGGGAACGTAGTGATGATCCGATGAAAGCAATTGCATAGAATATAGAAAGTTGAGGAAAAAACAATGGAAGATAAGGTAATACAACATTCGTTCATATTTAAGATTTCAGATAAAATGACAGCACAAATAAAGAAACCAGTTACACATAAGGAAAGAAAAGTGTGGCAGGTAAAAGAAATGGAGGAAAATTATGAGCATGAAACAGGTTCAGGTTTTAGAGGCAACAAAGGCAGCACCGAACAGTAAAGGCAGACGTACTGCGGGCATACAGATTGAACGTATCCGCGTTGCAGCATACTGCAGGGTATCGACGGATGGAGATGAACAGCTTGGCAGCTTTGAATCCCAGAAAGCATATTATGAGCAGAAAATAAAGCAGAATAAGGAATGGGTATCTGCAGGAATCTTTGCAGATGAAGCCATTACCGGAACAAAGGTCGATAAAAGAGAAGGGTTCCAGGAGATGATACGAAAATGTCAGAATGGGGAGATTGATATGATTCTTACAAAATCTATTTCCCGATTTTCCAGAAATACACAGGATATTATCAAATATGTACGCATGCTCCGTGATCGGAATATTGCGATTGTGTTTGAAAAAGAAAATATCAACACACTGGATATGAATGGAGAAATGCTTCTGACAATCTTAAGTTCTCTTTCGCAGGGAGAGGTGGAATCTCTTTCTGAAAATGTAAAGATGGGTTTAAAAATGAAAATGAAGCGTGGCGAGCTGGTAGGATTCAATGGCTGTCTGGGATATGATTATCATCCGGATACGAAAAGTATCACTGTAAATGAGCAGGAAGCGGAAACTGTACGGTTCATTTATGATATGTACCTGCAAGGATATGGCAGTTCAACTATTGCGAAACGATTGACGGAAATGGGAGTAAAAAATAAGCGAGGAACAGTGGAATGGCATGACCATGGTGTTATGGGGATTATCAAAAATGAGAAATATAAAGGCGATATCCTGCTTGGAAAAACATTCACCGTTGACCCAATATCCAAAAGGCGGCTTGCAAATATGGGAGAAGAAGACAGGTATTACATTCGGGATCATCATGAACCGATTGTTTCAAGAGAGGTCTGGGATAAAGCAGACGAAATCCGGTTGAAACGTGTAAAGCCAAGGCTCATGGAGAACACCGGGAACAGGGAACGTTATACAAGGCAGTTTACATTCAGCAGTATGTTGGAGTGTGGGTACTGTGATCATAAGCTTTCCCGGAGGACAAGGCACCAGACAACAACAACGAAAAAACCCGTATGGCAGTGTATGAATGCAATCAAAAATGGAATCAGCAGTTGTCCGAATTGCAAAGCCATAGATGAAGTAATTGTTGAAAATGCATTTGTGGATGCGTTCCAGCTTCTGGCAGACAACTTTGATGATGTTTTCGATTCGGTATTGAATACCATTGAAGATGTATTGAAAGATGATACTGAATTGAAAAGAGTGAAACAGCTGGAAAAAGATATCAATAGTATCGAAACAAAAAAAAGCAGGTTAACAGATTTGCTGATTGATGGTAAAATAGAACAGGAAGATTATGATGAAAAGAAGCTGAGTTTTCAGCGGAAACTTCATCAGATGACAGAAGAAAAGGCTTATCTGGAAGAAAATATCGGACAGCAGAAAAATGTAAGCAAGCGTATGGATCAGCTCCGTAAGACACTGGAAAATGAAGACATTCTGGATGAATTTGATCGTATTGTGTTTGAAAGCATTGTGGAAAAGGTAATTGTCGGTGGATACGATGAAAACGGGAATCTTTCCCCATATAAACTGACTTTTGTCCTGAAATGTAACCAGGACTTGAAAGTAAATGATGCAAAAGCAGAATATCGAAGTAAACAGAAAGGGAAAAAGGTGTCATGATGGAGCAGGATAGAAAAGAGTATTTGGATAAAGATGAATCGGAAAAAATGTGTTCATCAAAGATTGGCGAGGCTGGGGAAATGTGTTCTCCAGCCGATACCGATACATGTTGAGACGGTTGTTCTTTTGTCCCAACTGAAACAAAAATAATTTACCTAAAAATGAAGATAGCAGGCAACCGCAGTGTCCAGAAGATAAAGAGAGTGCAATTGTGGAGGCATTGAAGCATTTTAAGATGAATAGTTAATAAAGAGAGGTGCATATGCTATGCCAGGTATACTCGTGGTTGAAGATGATGAAAATTTAAATCGTGGAATTACATTTTCACTGAAAAAATCCGGATATGAGGTTTTTTCAGCAGAATCAGTGAAAAAAGCGAAAAGAATTGCAAGTGATAATAATGTGGATGTTACCATTTGTGATGTGAATCTTCCGGATGGGAATGGACTGGAATTTGTAAGGTGGATGAGATGCAATTATAATACATACATTATTTGTCTTACAGCACTAGATCAGGAGATGGATCAGGTCATGGGATATGAAGCAGGGGCAGATGATTATATTACAAAGCCGTTTAGTCTTTCGGTACTTCTTTTGAAAATAGAAGCACATTTCCGCCGCAGACAGGAGAAAACGGAAGCCGGAAAGATGATTTCGGGAGATATCGTATTTATCGCAGGAGAAATGAAAGTCCTGATAAAGAGTCGTGAAATCAGTCTGACAAAAACGGAGTTGAAAATGCTGACTTTTTTTCTTCAGAATCCGAAACAGATTCTTTCAAAAACACAAATATTGGAAAATGTGTTTGATCTGGAAGGGGATTTTGTGGATGAAAATACAATCGCTGTCAATATCAGAAGACTCCGTGAGAAAATCGAAGACAATCCGGCTGCACCGGTCTATATAAAGAATATCAGAGGTCTTGGGTATATATGGAATCAGGAGGTAAGGCAGTGACAAAGAGATATCGCAAGAAGATCACAGTAGCGCTCTCCTTGGTATTACCTGTCATAGTATTGTTTGCAATATTAAATTGCTTTACCACGTATGTGTTTTATGAAGATTATAAATATAAAATGAATCTTATGGCAGACATTGCTGCAAAGGAAGAATTTTCCGGGCTGGATGCTGTTTCGGAATTGCTTAAGGATAAGGATATTGAAACTAACGAACAGGGAAGGCGATTATTGGAGCAATATGGATACTGGGGGAATAAAGGGAATGCATTTTATTCGCAATTCCGGCATCAGGTTATGGTGACCGGTGCTGTAAGCACTGTGATATGCGTGCTTCTTTTGACTTTTTTACTTTATTGGAAGAAAAAAGAAGATGCGTGTCATCAGAAAATTTTAGACCAGTTGGAAGAAATTCTGATCAGATTCCGTGAAAATAAATTTGATGCTTTACTGAAAACGGAAAATCCAGCAGAACTGGAAAAATTGAATGACCAGCTTGAAGCAATCGGACATCATATTCAGTTGCTAAAGGAAGAAGCACGGGAAGAAAAAGAGAGCACGAAAGAAATGGTTTCTGATATCTCTCACCAGTTAAAGACACCGGTTGCAGCTTTGGATACATGTTTTAGTGTGCTGATGCAGAATGACTTAAGTGCCACAGAACAGGAGGAGTTTCGTATCCGTTGTCGGAGTGCTCTGGATGGACTGGAGACATTATTGCAGTCGCTTCTTGAAATATCCAAGATGGAAACTGGACTGATTCAGATTAATAAGAAAAAACTTCCGCTTATGGATACTGTCATATCTGCTGTGAAC
>ERZ780162.55-NODE-55-length-91527-cov-11.335239_pt1 | contig 91527 bp, 82 predicted proteins | sample MGYA00511474_ERZ780162 | MGnify/ENA primary metagenome ERZ780162 (study PRJEB29588, sample SAMEA2143633) | human gut metagenome | biome: human gut; feature: human-associated habitat; material: faeces | place: Denmark | collected 2008/2010 ...
CATGGTTCTTATTTTAAGGAAGATTAAAAACCGTTAGTCCCTTTATTTTCAAGGGTTTGGAGACTTTTTATCAACACGTTTTGTCCACCCTCAAAGTTGTTTAAAAAAAGATTAAACCGCCTTCAGCCCTTTATTTTCAAGGGCTGAAGGCGGTTTCTATCAACACATTTTGTCCTATAACTCCACTTTTTACTGCTCTCTGAAAGTGATCTCACCCGTCTCACTGTCCATAGCTTCTACAATCGCAAGTGATTCCAGCGGATATCCAAGGTTGCGGATGATTCTTCCGCCGGACTGGAATCCTTTTTCGATCACAATTCCAATTCCCTCTACCGTTGCACCTGCCTCTGTAACCAGCTGAATCAGCCCCTGCAGCGCACATCCATTCGCAAGGAAATCATCAATAATGAGCACATGATCTTCCTCTGAAAGAAATTTCTTTGCTACAATTACCTGGTTCTTGCATTTGTGGGTAAATGATTCGACTTCTGCTACATACATCTCCCCTTCCAGATTGATGCTCTGTGTCTTTTTTGCAAATACAACCGGCACATGAAAATGCTTGGCTACAATACAGGCAATCCCAATACCAGAAGCTTCGATTGTCAGGATCTTGTTGATATTCTTATCTGCAAATCTCTTCTTGAATTCCGCTCCGATCTGGTCAAATAATTCAATATCCATCTGATGATTCAGAAAACTGTCCACCTTAAGAACATTTCCCTCTTTCACGATTCCATCTTTGACAATACGTTCTTCCAAAAAGTTCATCTTACGTTCTCCTCTTCCTTTAATATTCCATGTATTTTTTTCATTGTATCAGTCTGAGCCATGAAACGCAACCCTCTGCGCTATTTTACCAGAATCTTATAATCCTTTTCAAAAATATCGCCCGGTTTCAGTTCATTCCCCCACTCCCTGTTTTCCAGAATATGGTCAAAATCTTCTCTGTCACTTCTTCCATACCATGGCTCAATGCATACGAAAGGTGCGTGTTTTTTTGCCGGAGACCAGATTCCAAAAAGCGGTGCATCAAATTCTACTTCCAGATAAACCTTTCCATCTGCATCCGCAAGACCGATCCTCTGTGCCTGATGATTTTCAATAATAAGTGCATCCTCATCAAATAAATGTTCCTCAAGCTTCAGACATTTTCCGAAAAGATTTAAGATTTTTGTCCGTGGACAAAGTGCACCTTCTTCATTCAGGATGCTGCTCGTGAGCGGTCCTTCTGTATCAAATACCAACTGACAATCCTCCTGCTTTTCTCCTTCTTTCAAAGGACAGTTAAATGCCGGATGCCCTCCGATCGAAAAATACATCTTCTTATCATTTGGATTTTCTACTTTCCACATTACTTCCACCTGACGTCCGGAGAGTCTGTATCCTACTTTCAGAATAAAATGAAATGGATATTTTTCCAAAGTACTTTCTGTATCTTTCAGTACAAACCAAATCTCTTCTTCTGTCTGGCTCTCCAGATCAAATTCCATGTCTCTTGCAAAACCATGCTGTGACAGCGTATATGTTTTTCCTTCGTATACCGACTGCTTCTGCACATAATTTCCTACGATTGGGAAAAGAACCGGTGATGTTCTTCCCCAGAACTTTGGATCTGCCTGCCACAGATATTCCTGCTCTGTCTTATTGTCTTTTAGCGATTTCATTTCTGCACCTGCTGAAATAACAGTCAGTGTAAGTTCTTCATTTTTCAGTTGATATGCTCCCATTTTTATGCCTCCATTCCTTTCTGTATCTACTTTTCTGCCTCTACGCCGGCAAATTGCGTATTTAACAGAATCCCGGTTAAACAAAAAGCAGGAGAAATGCTGTAAATTCAACGTTTCTCCTGCTTTTCAAACACTGCCGCAGACCGGAATCGAACCGGTACGGGTATCACTACCCACGGGATTTTAAGTCCCGGGCGTCTGCCAGTTCCGCCACTGCGGCAAGAGATGCTCAAACGGTTTCTGCGAAAAGCATACGTGCTCTGCACTGTCTTTTCAACCTCGCATCAATGGGCGGAGGTGGATTCGAACCACCGAAGCAAATTGCAGCAGATTTACAGTCTGTCCCCTTTGGCCACTCGGGAATCCACCCATTTTGTCTCTCGACAATATCTATTTATATCATAAATAAAAGAAAAGCGCAAGGGAATTTATCCAATTCTCCTGCACTTTTTCCAAATTTTTATACCCAGAATGACCACGCTGCATTCATCTGATTTATAATTGTATTCAGATCCCATTTCTTACGGCTGTTGATCTTACTGTTCGGATCATTGATCAGTACCTTGCCCTCCTCTGTCAGCCCGGAAAGGACGATAAAATGTCCCTGGTTTGTAAAATCACCCGGTCCCATACTGCAGATGATCGGATGTCCTGCCGAAAGCTCGGATTTGAGAGTGTCTTCTGACCAGTTTGTAAGCTGTGCAGAGTTTATTCCAAGTTCTGAAGCTCCTGCAGTCATAAGCGTCCAGTCTGTTCCGACTTCATCTACATAATATCCCATATTGACACTCATATCTGCCACATACTTCGGTGTAAATGAAGTATTGCCTGTAAGTCCTGTCGCCACCATGGAAAGGCTGGTCGGTCCGCATCCACCCATTCCGATATTCTCGGAACCATAAGATGCATATCCCCATACTTCGCTCCACTGGAAATATACCGGAATATGGTTCTGGATTCTATAATCTTTCAAATCTACCGCCTGAAGTCCCTGCGCACTGAGTTCTTCCTCTGATCGTGCTGACTGTTCCGGATAATCAATCACCCACTGCAGTGCTTCCTGATGATCAAACAGCCATGTCAGCAGATCATCGGAATACTTTTCTCTGTTCAGAATGATTTCCTTCGTCTCCGGGTTTTTCTTATATAATTCGCCCAGCTGGTCTTTATACTGGTCAGAATCCAGCACCTCCTGGACTTTCTCAGCTTCTATCTCTTCTGGTGTCTTTGTTTCTGTCTCTATCTTTGTCTTGGCAGAGGATGTCTTTTTTGCAGATTTCTTTGCATTTCCACTTCCACAAAGCATCAGGATCACAGCCAACACGATAATTCCTGCTGCTGCAAGAATGCCTGCTTTATATAGCTTTCTTTTCATCCTTTGTACTTCCCGCTTGCGCCTCGCTATTTTTTTCTGGCGCTGCTCCGCTCTTTTCCTGTCTTCTCTCATCATATGTCTATGGTTCTTCCTTCCTTAAACGACATCTCGTTAATGTTTGTTCCTTTTTACGCATATTTCAGCCTTACTTTAACATATTTCTTCATGAGAAAACAGTCTTTTCCGACAAGTTTAGAATTTTTTAAGTTTAAAGCTCTGTATAATTACTCTCCAGAGTTACCTCTGTTTCCTGATCTCCGATACAGATCGTATAAGATTTTCCGGAAAATCTGTGAAAAAAAATGAAACAAAAAAGCCAGGCATTTGCTGCAAGTTCTGACAGCAAATGCCTGGTTTTAATATGCGCCCCACAGGGGCGCCCGCGATTTTATTTTTATTTTGCACAGAGGTCCTTCACTACTTCCCCTGCGATAATCAGTCCGACTACAGATGGCACAAATGCCACACTTCCCGGAATATCTCTTCTCTCCGTACATTTATGCTCTGCTCCTGGCGGACAGATACAATGGTTTCTGCAGCTGATTGCCATGTCCTCGATTGGTCTGGTCGGTTTCTCTTCTGAATAAACAACTTTCAACTTCTTAACATGACGCTTCTTTAACTCCCGGCGCATAACTTTTGCAAGCGGACACATCTGTGTCTTATAGATATCAGCCACTTTAAATGCACTTGCATCCAGCTTGTTTCCGGCTCCCATACTGCTGATGATCGGCACATTCATTGCCTGCGATTTCATGACAAGCTCAATCTTTGCAGTCACCGTATCAACTGCATCAACTACATAATCATACTCATCAAACGGAAATTCATCTGCATTTTCCGGAAGGAAGAAGCATTTGTGGATCCGCACATTCACGTCCGGATTGATTTCCAGCATTCTCTCCTTCATAACATCTACTTTGTATTTTCCTACCGTCTTTCTGGTTGCAATGATCTGACGGTTTAAGTTGGTCAGACATACCTTGTCATCATCGATCAGGTCAAATGCCCCGACTCCGCTTCGTACCAGTGCCTCACATACATAACCGCCGACTCCGCCGATTCCAAATACGGCAACTCTTGAATTCTTCAGTTTATCCATCGCCTCTTTGCCAAGAAGCAGTTCTGTTCTCGAAAATTGTGTAAGCATCTTCTTCTCCTTCTTCTCTCATAAAATACCTGTAAACTCTTAACCAATCCACTTCTTGTTTCATTGGCTTATTTTCAATCTTTAAGTTCCACAATCATTTCTCTTTTGTAAATATCTGTCATATCCAAAATATTTTCGTCAAAATTCGGATTCGTTGAGCACACCGCAATCCTTGCTCCATCTGTCTGATATTCTTTTAAATAATAAGCTTCCCGGATCTCTTCCGGCTGCCTTAAAAAAAACGGATCTCCCTGCTTCGGAATCTGGATCTCGCTGGTATTCAATCCCATCACAAGACCTTTGCGCGTCGCTTTTAAAAAGCTTTCTTTTAAAACCCAGTAGCGGTAAAACATTTCCGTCCGCTCTGCTTCATCTGCATTCCGGATTCTCTCATATTCAGAAGAACAAAAATATTTTTCTGCCAGCCTTTCATGATATTTCCGCATGCATTCGATGTCGCAGCCTACCCTCTCTCCGGATACGCCTGCGCTGCACAGAACATATTTCCCAGAATGTGATAAATTAAAGGACTGCCCTGCATCTTGCGGTATCTTGTGTCTCTCCTGTATCTTCATCCAAAGATACCATGCACCCACGCTTTGAGCCTGATCCTCCCTGTGCTTCAGCCGGTCTGCTTTTTCCTGTCGGAACGCCGGAACTTTTTTATAAATTTTTTGATAATTTTTCTCATTAAGCAGATCAGATATATCTGCCAGGAAAGTTTTCACCTTTTCCATTTCCCGGATTCCCCTTTTCTTTGCCGGCTTTTACGCATTTATCCGCATTTTTCACTATATAACACCTGTAAAAAATATGCAAGGAATATCCTACTGATTTTATTGGATATTCCTTTCCGGTTTTTTATCCCTTGTTAATCTTATATAGACTATGGTATAATAAATAAATCTACAGGCAAAATTAAGTTACTATAATATTTTTAATATGTATCAATTCAGAAAGGATGTGCAATTTATGTGTGGATTTGCAGGCTATTATGGCGCCGGCGATTTTAATAGAGAAGAAGTCATCGACCAGATGGGTGAACGCATTGCCCACCGCGGACCTGACAGCAAGGGAAGCTTTGTTGATGACTATGTAGCCCTTGGCTTCCGCCGTCTGAGTATCATCGACCTTGAAGGCGGATCTCAGCCGATTCACAGTGCAGATGGCAAACATGTCATTATTTTCAACGGAGAAATTTACAACTATCAGGAAATCCGTAAAGAACTGATTGAGAAACACGGATGTCAGTTCCAGACAAACTCCGATACAGAAGTTATTCTTCAGGGATACAAAACCTATGGCGAAAAAATTGCTTCTATGCTCCGCGGAATGTTCGCATTTGTAATTTACGATAAAGAAACTCACAACTTATTCGGAGCAAGAGACTACTTCGGAATCAAACCATTCTACTATGCACAGATGAATGGAAGCCTTTTATTTGGTTCTGAGATCAAGTCCTTCCTGGCTCACCCACATTTTCATAAAGAGGTCAACAAAGATGCCCTCAAGATGTACCTGATTTTCCAGTACACCCCACTTCTTGAAACCATGTTCAAAGGTGTATTCAAACTAGAACCGGGAACATACTTCACTTATGATGGAAAAGAACTTAAGAAAACAAAATACTTCGATCCGACTTATGCAAAGAAAGACCGCAGCTTTGACGAGACAGTAAAACTCATCGGTGAGACAATTCAGGATTCTGTTGATTACCATCAGATTGCTGATGTAGAAGTAGGATCCTTCCTTTCAGGTGGTGTTGATTCAAGCTACATCGCATCTACTGTAAAACCGATGAAGACCTATTCCGTAGGATTTGAAGTCGGCGGATTCGATGAGACAACCTTCTCCAAGGATCTGTGCGATATCCTTCATATGAGCAATGCAAAAAAAGAAATCTCTTCTGACGAATTCTTCGATGCTCTGCCGGAGGTTCAGTATCATTCCGATGAACCACATGCCAACCTTTCCGCTGTTCCGCTGTACTATCTGTCACAGCTCGCAGCCAAAGATGTAAAAGTAGTCTTAAGTGGAGAAGGTGCAGATGAGATGTTCGGTGGATACGAGACATATATCCCAAGCAAATCCGGTGATATGTACCGCAAGATCGTACCGGCATCTATCCGTAAAAAACTCGGAGACTGGGCAAAACACCAGCCTGACAAGAGAGGACTTAACTTCCTCAAGAGAAATGCAACTTCCGTAGAAGATTCCTACATCGGACAGGCATTCATCATGGACAACGAAGAAGCAGATGAAGTACTCGCTCCTGCATACAAGAGCAAGATGCGCTACCAGGACGTAACCAAACCGTACTTCGACCAGGTAAAAGATCAGGACGACCTTCATAAAAAGCTCTTCCTCGATATGCATCTGTGGCTGCCACACGATATCCTGCTCAAAGCAGATAAGATGACCATGGCACACTCCCTCGAACTGCGTGTACCATACCTCGACAAAAAAGTCTGGGAACTCGCCCGCAGCATCGACAGCAAATACTGCGTAGACGGCATGGAAACCAAAAAAGCATTCCGTACCTCCGCCCTCTCCCACATCCCAATGGACTGGGCAAAACGTAAAAAACTCGGATTCCTCGTACCATTCAGAGTATGGCTCCGGGAAGATAAATACTATAATAAAGTAAAAGAAATGTTCCAGAAAGACTTCGTATCCGAATTCTTCAATCAGGACTTACTGCTGAAATGGTTGGAAGATCATAAGAATAAAGTTGGAAATTATCATAGAAAGATTTATACAGTATATTCATTCCTACTGTGGTATGAACAGTACTTTGTTCTCAGATAGAGCAGTGCCAAAATAAAAAAACACCCAAATTTCATGCTCGCATGAAAATTTGGGTGTTATTTTATTTTGATAGAGCGATAGCTCGCACAGCGAATGAACCGCCAGGTTCACGAGCTGTGGTGCACTGCTCCTCCCCTAAATCATTCGACCAACAACCCCCTCTTACCTACAACACACATCCATCCAAGGGGAACAGCGCCAGCGCCTTCCCCGCCCCCGGCATCCATCTCCCCAGCGAACAGCGCCAGCGCCTTCGCGCCCCTCTAACAGCAGCTCATATATAATGTGTTTTTTCGTGCAATATATTGATATTTTCGTGCATTTGCCATATAATATCTATATCATAAAAAGAGGTGATTACTATGGCAAAATCAACAACAAGTAATATCAGCATTCGTATGGACAGCGATCTCAAAGCTGCAGCCGAAGCTCTTTACGAAGAACTCGGTATGAATCTCAGCACAGCTTTCAATATTTTTGTCCGCCAGTCTCTCCGCGAAAGAGGAATTCCTTTCAAAATTACAGAAGGAACTCCAAGTAAAGAAACCGTCTCTGCTATGCTTGAGGCAGAAAGGATTGCAAAAGATCCTAACATCAAAGGATACCATGATGTTAATGAACTTTTTGCAGATCTTGATTCATGACAAAATATGAAATCAAAAATACCACTCAATTTCGAACCGGCAGTCACAGCGACTTATTTAATCTTTAAAAAATAGAAGCAACTAGTCAATGGTGTGCTACCACAATTCCCATTTTAACTAGCTGCTTCTATTTTTATTCTTCTTACACCAACCCAAATGACCTCAACACATCCAGCCACATCGTAAGCGTAAACGCACTCAACAACGTCGTCATCATAATCACCCCGGAACTAAGCGTCCCCTCATGTCCCATATTCCTTGCCATAACAAAACAGCTGACCGTCGTAGCAGATCCAAGCATTACCAAAATCGCAATCAGCTCTTCATTTCTAAATCCAAGAAGTGCCGCCATCGGCAAAAATATCGCACAGAATCCAACCAGCTTCATAAACACAGCAACAAGTGTAGGCTTCATCTTCGATGTTGCCTTTTTCATCTCAAAGGTTGCACCCATCGACATCAGTCCCATCGGCGTCGCTGTCGCACCGATACTTGATACCGTCTTATGTAAAATCGATGGCATCGGAAACTTAAGTGCAGACCAGACAAATCCCGCCACAATTCCAATAATGATCGGATTCGTTGCAATCCCCTTCAGCGTTTTCTTTACCAGCGCCTTATCAAAAGAATTATTCCCCGGTTTAAACACTGAAAGCACCACAACCGCCATAATATTATAAAGCGGCACACTGCCGATGATCATAAGCGGTGCCATTCCCGCAGTTCCGTAAATATTCTGGATAAAAGCAATTCCAAGAAGCGCCGCACTGCTCCGGTAAGTCGCCTGTATAAATTCGCCTTTAACGCTCCGATCTTTCCACAGCAGTGAAATCAAAGTTGATATCGTAATACTGATCGCCGTCACCACAAAACAAAAAAGAATAAACTTAATATCCCATACTTCCGAAAAATCCACAGTCGCCAGCTGTTCAAACAGCAACACCGGAAGCGGAACCAAAAATACAAACTTGTTCATCTTTGCTGCAAAGACTTCATCCATCCACCCCAGTTTTCTGAATAACATTCCAAGTAACATCATTAAAAATATCGGAATCGTCGCATTCAGACTGAAAATTAAATTTTCCATAATCGTTCCTCATCCTACTCATTTATATTTGCATATCGTTATTTTGAACTCTTTCCAGAAACCTGTCAACAGCACTTTCTCACATCAAAAGAATGATTGAGATTTAACACAATTTATACTATAATAAAATAACACTTCGGGGTATGGCTCAGCTTGGTCAGAGCGCACGGCTGGGGGCCGTGAGGTCGCAGGTTCGAATCCTGTTACCCCGATTTATAAGTGAATTTTTACTTATCATATATAGAAAATAAGCCTGGACATTCGCCCCGGCTCAGCATGAATATGCAGTATTACATTTCCAATGCAACTATTATGAAAATTTTTTATTAGTCTTTCTGTTTGCTTTCTTCAATCTTCCGCTTGGAATCTTTCCTCACTTCATCCCGAAGCCTTTGGATATATTCCGTAAACTTACATTCTTCATTCCCATACGTCATCTGAAGATCATACTCCAACGGAATCCATGTCGAGATATCCGCCTCATTATGCTGGATCAGCGCCTCCAGCTTATCCAGTGATTTATAAAGCCTCGCCTCCTGTGTCTCCATCGTTTCCATCTCTTCAAATAATGCCTTCCATTCTGCACGGACCGGTTCCGGAAGTATATCCGTCAGCTGCTCCACCTTTTTATTCTCAACCTTTCGGTCTTTATCCGTCTTTTCAAATGCCGGAATATCTCCGGTGATCGCCTCACCCATATCATGGATCAGACACATTTTTATCACCTTATCCATATCCATCTCCGGAAATTCATCCCCAACCAGCATTGCCATCAACGCCAGCCGCCAACTGTGCTCTGCCACACTCTCCAACCTGCCACTTGAAGTATACGAATGTCTGGTGTTACATTTCAGTTGTTCCGCTGTCTTTAAAAAATCCAGTAATCTTCTTATTTCCATAATTTTCTTCCGTTCCTCCATAATTTAAGATACCAGGGTCAAAATACCTTTTGACCCCAACATCTAATTTAATTTTCCATCATAAAATAAGACAATCGAGTAGGCTGACTCCTACTCGATTCGTATACTTTGTACACTATCTCGCTTAACAGCTCGATGATGTACATTCGCCAAGTACAGATTCTTGTGCAAGCACAAATCTGTACTTGGCTCATCGTATACACAAAATCCCTGGGATGCTACCTGCCTCTTTGCAAATAGCATCCCAGGGACACATTCTTCCACTTAACTTGTGTACCATTTAGGTAATAACTCTGCTTTTCGCAGAAAATACCCTACTCTTTTTTCACTTTTTCGCGCTCTTCTATGTATTCCTGATAAAGATCCAGTGTCATCTGCGCTTCTTCCAGCGTCTTTCCTTTGAACTTGGATACTTTTTCGTTCTCATACCACTTTTCTTCGATACATTTTCTGAGCCATCCGACCAGATTATTGATGTATGCCTGCTCCTGTGACAGCTTAAAAGCTTTCCGGATCACATCCGGCTGGTTATCGGATACCTGAAGCAGCACCTTAATCTCCTGAATCGTGATCGGTTCATTTCCAAAAATATCAGCAACTTCTAAAATCAGTTTTTCATTAACCGGAGTTTTCTTTGCAGCCAGTACATTTGGCGCAATCTCTTCGCCCTCTTCTTCTCCGGATGGCATACGCTGAAGATCTGAATGATGGATACACTTCGGATTCTTCTTTACAAAGAAACGGATTCCTGTAACCTTTCCGCCCTTCCCGCTCTTAACCGGCTCATAATCAAAGCAGATCTCGGAATACTCGGATTCTTCCAGCTCTTTTTTCGCAACTTCAAGTACTTTTCTACGGAAATTACGCCAATCTTCAAACGGTGCATCCTTAATCTCTGCAAGCGCTTCTTCAAAACGTCCCTGCTCAACAAGACGTTTTACTGCTTTAGATGCATTTGCATCCACTACATTCAGTGTAAATTTAAGCTCTGCGATCGTGTATGGATTCTTCGGCGGTCTCGGTACGATCAGCTGGTCACACTGTTCCCTGTCAAAACGATAATACTGGGTTCTCAGGATTTCGTAAACACGGGTTGTGAACAGGGATTTAAAAGAGCACAATACATCAAGACTCATACGGGTATAGTCTTTTTTCAGGTTATAGATATGAGGTTTCATCTCTTTAGTAAATCTGGTTGTAAACACGCCATCTCTATATTCACATTTATTCACTACATTGAACATGATGAAGTTCTCTTTTTCGTCGTCCTCGATACTTACTACATGTCCCAATGTCTCTTTTGATACTTCTTTCAGACGAGAATAGATGGAGTTTCCTGTTATATGAAGATAATTCTTAACATCCTTGGTGGAAACCTTTGCGATCAGCTCACCGTCTTCTACATATGCTTTTGCGATTGCAATATTAAGAAGCTTTCTTTCAAATAATGATGTACTGGATTTACTTTCGATCAGCACATTGGACCGGGAGACCGTATCATGATCCAGCAGTTGTTTCTCTTTTGGTTTTTTCTGTGTTTCCTTCATCGCTCATACCCCTTAATTGTTTTCTTCTGTATTATTGTGTACTTTTGAGGTGTATTAAAATCCCCTCTACACCCCATATAATCCCTTATTGTGTACCATTCGGGGTAACCAACCCCTTTATATTGGGGATTTGTGTACCAAAAAGGAACACCCTCCCCTAAAAAGTACCCCATAAAATGGGGTTTCTGTCTTTTTTTACGTTTTGTGTACGTTTAAGGTGTGTATTGTTCTTTTCGTGTACCATTAAGGTACCTTTTTTGATAAAAATTGTGTACCAAAACGGTACGTCTAGGTTGATTATATACAAGAACCCCCCTCTTGTAAAGCCTTTTTTTAAATTTTTTCGACACTTGTGTACAGAAAAGGTAAAATCGCCAACCCTTCAAGTACACTGCGTAACCCCGCAAAGTAAACAACAACCCCCATATATGTACACCTCTTTGCCCTTTGAAGTAAACAACTTCCCCCGTTTCCGTACACAAAATATGCCCCGAAATGCGTCAACCACGGGCTTTTTCAGCCCTCCTAATATAAACAAAGGAATTTTAATAAGCTGTTGTTATCTTTAATATATATATACATGCAAATTTTCACCCCAAAAGGTACACATCTGGCAATTTCGTGTACTAAAAAGGGGAAAATTAAAATTGTCAGGTGGCTTCGCCAATAAAAATATAAACAATCATAGACAATTTCCCAGTAATTCAGTATAATTCCTCTGTGGATATTCTGAAAAAAAGTTATCCACAAGCTTGTCGAAAAATGTGGATAAGTATCATTTCGGCAAGTTATCCACAATTTAATAGAATGAGAGGATTTTTTATGCAACGAGAAAAATTTTCTTCAAGACTCGGATTCATCCTTATTTCTGCAGGATGTGCGATCGGTCTTGGTAATGTCTGGCGTTTTCCTTATATTGTAGGAAAATATGGTGGAGCAGCATTTGTTCTTATTTACCTTGCATTTTTACTGATTCTTGGACTTCCGATCATGGTAATGGAATTTTCTGTCGGAAGAGCCAGTAAAGTAAGTGCGGCGCTTTCCTTTGACCGGCTGGAGCCAAAAGGAACGAAATGGCATTGGTATAAGTATGGAGCTATGGCCGGAAACTATCTGCTGATGATGTTCTACACAACAATTGCAGGCTGGATGGTCCAGTATTTCATCAAGATGATGACTGGTGAATTTGAGGGAAAGGATACTGCCGCTGTTGCAGGTGTGTTTTCCGATATGCTTGCAAAACCCGGAACAATGACTTTCTTTATGATCATTGTTGTTGTTGGATGTTTTGCAATTTGTGGAATGGGGCTTCAAAATGGAGTGGAAAAGATCACAAAGGTTATGATGCTGCTTCTGCTTGCACTGATGTTGATCCTTGCAGTACGTTCTGTAACGCTTGATGGGGCTTCTGAGGGGCTTCACTTCTATCTGGCACCGGATTTCCACAAAGTCGTGGAATATGGCTTATTTGACACGATTTTTGCCGCTATGGGACAGGCTTTCTTCACATTAAGCCTTGGAATCGGCGCAATTGCTATTTTCGGAAGCTATATCGACAAATCCCGCAGTCTTACAGGAGAAGCAGTCCTGGTAACACTTCTGGATACCTTTGTTGCTTTGATCGCGGGTCTGATCATTTTCCCGTCATGCTTCGCATATGGGGTGGATCCGGGAGAAGGTCCGAGTCTGATCTTTATCACACTTCCGAATGTATTTAATTCCATGGCAGGCGGAAGAATCTGGGGGGCCTTATTTTTCTTATTTATGATTTTTGCTGCGGTATCGACCGTAATCGCCGTTTTTGAGAACATTTTATCCTTTGCCATTGATTTGACCGGATGCAGCCGGAAAAAGGCTGTAATCGTCAATATCGTGGTTGTGGCGGTACTTTCCATGCCTTGTGTTCTCGGATTTAATGTATGGAGTGGATTTATGCCGTTCGGAAAAGGTTCCGGAGTACTGGATCTGGAGGATTTCCTGGTAAGTAACAACCTGCTTCCACTTGGAAGTCTGATCTATCTTCTGTTCTGTACAAGCCGTTATGGATGGGGATGGAAGAACTTCCTGAAAGAAGCGGATACCGGAGAAGGATTGAAATTCCCGAAATGGGCGAAATTTTATGTAAGCTATATCCTGCCGCTGATTGTATTATTTATCTTTGTACAGGGATATATCAGTAAATTTATGTAGGATAAGAAAAAAACCACCCTAAAAGGTACACAAAAAAGATCATGTGTTCGAATTTCGGACGGTACACATGATCTTTTTTATATGTGCCTTGGCACATTCTTTTTCAGAAAAAAAATCTATTTAAAAAAATTTTAAAATTTATGAAAAAAAAGCTTGCATTTTTTATAGCTGTCTTATATAATAAATCTTGCGTTACGGAAAACCGAATAATGTATGCGCTTTTAGCTCAGTTGGTAGAGCAGTAGACTCTTAATCTATTTGTCCAGGGTTCGAATCCCTGAAGGCGCAGTATCAGCACTGTTTTTGATGAATTAGCATCGGGGACGGTGCTCTTTTTTTTGGATCTGTTTCTACAGATGGAGACATATGTAAAAGTAATCGTTTATTTCATTTGCGGAAAGTTACTGGATCTGTGGAAAAATAAAGGAAAATCTATTTCGTGTACTAAAAAGGGGACTATTTTAGTCCCCTTCTACTACATCTTGCATAAAATATTGATTGCATCCTTGTTCAGGAGGCATTTTTCATGTTCATTCAGATAGGCTTCAGAAATTGCATCTTTTTCGACCATGCCACCGAATTCACCGGCGGATACGATGCGCTGAGCCTTTTTATTGCCGTCTTCTGTATTCGGGAAGTCTACCATCAGGTAGTAGACACCGTCATCTTTATACAGACGGCTTTCTGATGCCTGACCGTATCCAAGGATCTTGCAGAAGTCGATTGCATTATCCAGACTTGGAAAGAGAATCTGCCAGCGAACGGTCTCTTTTTCACTGCTGTCAGGCTCGATCAGCATACCGGAAGCTTCAGAACCATCTTTTTGGATGGATTCCAGAGAATTCTCAGCCTGGCAGGAGATCGACAGCATCAGGCTCCGGTCAGGAAGAAATGCACCGTAAAATCCCTGGATTCCATTGTCTGTGTTAAGCCCAAGAACTTCTTTCCCTTTCTTGAGAAGAAGATTCAAAAATTCTTCGGTACGCTCCCTGTCCTGTGTCAGATCTTCCAGTGAGTAGCCAAGTGCGGCAATCTCTGCTTCTGTGATAAGGCAGTTCATTCTGGTGTCGGATACTTTCCAAAAAGTCATATGCTCACCCCCTGATTTGTAAAATCTATTGCTTTTGTAATCTTATTTGTTCTATAAGTTATATAACAAAACGGGTATATTGTCAATATATTTTCTATATTTTATGATTTTTTCAGAAATATTATTTGTTTTTCATTCGTTTGATCACTTTCAGTCGGGTAAATTCTTCCCGTTCCTTCTCTTCCAGTGCATTTGTAATCGTATATACGAGATTGTCATACATCGGAATCGTAATATTTTTCAGGGCATTTGCCCTTTTCTGTGTCTTTTTGATACTTGAAGCCAGCCGGTACGCTGCATTTTCTACCTCAGAAAGCTTGAGTGTCAGCTCCTTTACACGGCAGAATGCATCACGGGCGATATCGATTGATTCTCTGGAAGTACTGAATGCATAGGTTGGTCTGGTATTTTCTTTTTCGTACTTCACTTTCGGGATTTCTGTTCCCATAATGCTTCGCGTCTGGATGCGGATAGAATCCTCGATCGGAACTGTATAGGCAAGTTCTTCTACTGTACTGATCCCGTGCTCGATATTCGCCCTCTGAAGGCACTGATAGGCATAGGTGAAGGTTTTATCGATTTCTTCCTGAATATCCTTTGCTTCGTCGATTAAGCCCATCAGCTCGCGGATCAGAATGTTCCGCTTCTTGTCCATCAGCTCATATCCCTGTCTGGCAAGTGTCAGTGAATTTTTCGCAAGTATCAGATTTCCCTTGGTGGGAAATGAACGTGGATCCATAGACTTCCCTCCTTAGCCTTTGTAGTATACGTCAAGAATCTTGGTATCGACACGGTCAAGTTCTTCTTTTGGAAGGATTCTAAGCAGTTCCCAGCCAAGATCCAGGGTTTCCTCGATGGTACGGTTTTCATTCGGTCCCTGGCCGATATAACGCTCCTCGAATGCCTTTCCGAATTCCAGGTATTTCTTGTCAATCGGAGAAAGCTCGTCTTCTCCGATAACGGAAGCAAGATTCCGAGCCTCTCCTACTTTAGCATATGCAGAGAAAAGCTGGTTTGCCAGATCCTGGTGGTCTTCCCGGGTATATCCTTTTCCGATACCGTCTTTCATCAGACGGGACAGGGACGGAAGAACGCTGATCGGCGGGTAGATTGCCTGTCCGTGAAGATTCCGGTCAAGTACGATCTGTCCTTCGGTGATATAACCGGTCAGGTCAGGGATCGGGTGGGTAATGTCATCATTTGGCATGGTCAGGATCGGGAGCTGTGTGACAGAACCATTTACTCCTTCTACGATTCCTGCACGTTCATATAAGGTGGCAAGTTCACTGTACAGATATCCCGGATATCCTTTACGGCTTGGGATTTCTCCTTTGGAAGAAGAAACCTCACGCATGGCTTCGGCAAAGGAAGTCATATCGGTAAGAATGACCAGAATGTGCATATTTTTTTCAAATGCAAGGTATTCAGCGGCGGTCAGTGCAACCTTCGGGGTGATCAGACGCTCGACGACAGGATCGTTGGCAAGGTTCAGGAACATTGCCACATGGTTTGCAACACCGCTCTCCTCAAAGGTTCTGCGGAAGAAATCAGCTACGTCATGCTTGACACCCATTGCGGCGAATACGATGGCGAAATCCTCATTCGTGCTGCCGCCCAGAGAAGCCTGCTTTACGATCTGTGCGGCAAGCTGGTCGTGCGGAAGACCGTTGCCGGAAAAGATCGGCAGCTTTTGTCCACGGATCAGTGTGGTCAGTCCGTCAATCGCAGAAATTCCGGTGCGGATATAGTTACGAGGGTATTCACGTCTGACCGGATTTAACGGAAGTCCGTTGACATCGCGCACCTCTTCAACCGTGATCGGTCCAAGGTCGTCGATCGGTTCGCCGATTCCGTTAAAGGTTCTTCCAAGCATTTCTTCGGACAGACCGATTTCCATCGGATGTCCGGTAAGTCTGGTGTGGGTATTGTTAAGAGACATATTTTCCGTGCCTTCAAATACCTGGATGATTGCTTTGTCCTTGTAGACCTCCACAATACGTCCCATTTTGTGTTCTTTGCCGTTTACGACAAAATCTACGATTTCATCATAAAAAGCATCCTGAACGCCTTCCAGCGCGATCAGAGGGCCGTTAATGCTGCTGAGGCCTAAATATTCAATTGCCATTTTATTTTCCCTCCTTACGCGTTCTTTTCCATGATGCGGTCATGGAAAGCATCAATGTCTGCCAGATACTGGTCAAGAAGCTGAAGATTGTCATTTGGAACATCGTATTTGATCGCAATGACACGTTCAAAAATATTTTCCTCCTTGAGGACAGACATTGGCATATTCATGGCTACCAGTTCGCGGCAGCGTTTGTATAAATATAAAATGATTTCCATCATTTTGTACTGCTTCTGCAGAGAGACACAGGTATCATCCTTGTGGAATGCATTCTGCTGCAAAAATCCGAGACGGATGACTCTTGCGATTTCCAGAACCAGTTTCTGATCGTCCGGAAGTACATCACTTCCGATCAGCTTTACGATTTCCATCAGGCTGCTCTCCTGGTTCAGAAGTGCCATGATGCGGTTGCGGTAGTCAACGAATTTGGGTGATACATTGTCGTGGTACCAGGCGGCGAGATCGGTCAGATACTCGCTGTAGCTGGTCAGCCAGTGGATCGCCGGGAAATGTCTTGCGTAGGCAAGGCTCTTATCAAGTCCCCAGAAGCAGCGGACGAAACGTTTGGTGTTCTGTGTGACCGGCTCGGAGAAATCGCCTCCCTGCGGTGATACGGCGCCGATGATGGTCACGGATCCGTCACTGCCATTTAAGTTATGCATCATGCCTGCGCGCTCGTAGAAAGCAGACAGACGGCTGGCGAGGTAAGCCGGGAAACCTTCTTCTGCCGGCATCTCTTCCAGACGGCCGGAAAGCTCACGTAAGGCTTCCGCCCAGCGGGAAGTAGAGTCTGCCATGATCGCTACGTCATAGCCCATGTCACGGTAATATTCAGCCAGGGTAAGTCCGGTATAAATACTTGCTTCACGGGCAGCTACCGGCATGTTGGAGGTATTGGCGATCAGAGTGGTTCTGTCCATCAGCGGATTGCCGCTCTTTGGGTCCACAAGCTCTGAAAACTCTTCCAGCACCTGTGTCATTTCATTTCCACGCTCGCCGCAGCCAATATAGATGATAATATCGGCATCAGACCATTTTGCGATCTGGTGCTGGGTCATGGTTTTTCCGGTACCGAATCCGCCTGGGATTGCGGCAGTTCCACCCTTTGCGATCGGGAACATGGTATCCAGGATCCGCTGTCCGGTGATCAGAGGGACACTTGCCGGGAAACGGTAGCTTGTCGGGCGCGCCTTACGGATCGGCCAGTGCTGTATCATGTTGAGCTGTTTTTCTGTTCCGTCGGAAAGCCGCAGAGTGACAAGTGTATCTTCAATCCGGTAATCTCCGTCCGACGCGCAGCAGATTACTTCACCTTCCACATCCGGCGGAACCATACATTTGTGTACGATCGCACTGGTCTCCGGAACCTCCGCTATAATATCTCCGCCATGAAGGTAATCTCCTTTGGCCACGGTGATGTGGGTATCCCATAATTTGTCGCGGTCAAGCGAATCAACGCTGACGCCGCGGGTGATAAATGCACCGCCGCCCACATTTGCGATCTGCTCAAGCGGGCGTTCGATTCCGTCAAAAATATTGTTCAGGATTCCAGGTGCCAGAGTTACAGATACCGGACTTCCGGAAGCCTCTACGATTTCTCCCGGTTTCAGCCCGGAAGTCTCTTCATAGACCTGAACAGTCGTGATGTCTTTGTCCAGGGAAATGACTTCGCCAACCAGCTTTTCCTTTCCCACATAGACCATTTCCGACATCATGAATCCGGTGTCACCCTTCAGATAGATGACCGGACCGTTTATTCCATAAATAGTTGCTGTCTTATTCAATTCCTGCACCTCCTGCTGCAAAACTGAACTGATGATATTCATAATCGACTGCAGCCTGGAAGCTGTGATCGATCAGAATATTACGGCCTCGGATTACAGCACGCATACCGCCCATAAAATCATATTCACTGATGGTGATCGTCATGCCGGTACGTTTTTCCAGTTCTGTCTGTTTCTCCTTATCAGAAGGAGAAATATAAATGGTCATCTCCTCGCCATCTGCAAAGCGTGCGGCTTCGCGGATTTTGCTGCAGAGATAGTCCAGATATTCGTCTGTTTTTGTAAAGTCAGAAAGAAGCTCCTTTACTTCATCAAACAGCCTGACTTTTAATTCATTCTGTGTTTGGCCAAGAGCACGTTTCAGTTCGGTTTCGGCTTTTGCCGCAGCTTGATTTACCTGCCTTCTGGCTCTTAAGGTCTCGGATTTGATGCGGACCTCAGACTGTGCGGTCGCTTCTTTTTTATGCTTTTCAAATAAAGATTCAAGCGCTTTTTTGTGATTGTCAATGATCGCATTTCCTTCAGAACGGGCTTCAGTCATGACCGTTTCCTGTAAATGCGCTATTTTCTCTTCAAGCGTCATTGTCTCACCTTCTATGCCTTTCTAGTTAAAGTTTCAGTCCAATCGCTTCATTGACGTATGAGGTAATGAAATCCTTTTTACGTCCTGTTCCGTGTCTGTCCGGAATTTCGATCAGAAGAGGCATCTTTCTTTTTAACTTGATCTCATCGATGAGATCCGGAAATTCTCTTCCAAAGCGTTCCGTCAGAAGAATGATACCGATCGACTTGTCGTTCATGGCAGTTTCCAGCGCATCACGCAGCTCCTGCTTTTCATGAACTACGACACCGTCCACGCCGGCAAGCCGCATTCCGGTATAAGTATCCACGTTGTCACTGATCAGATACATTTTCATGATTACAGTCTGCTGATGATCATGAAGGAGATGATAAGACCGTACAGGCATACACCTTCTGCAAGACCTACGAAGATAAGGGATTTACCAAGGACGCTGGAATCCTCGCTGATAGCTCCAAGAGCTGCGCTTGCTGCACTTGCTACGGCAATACCGCCACCGATGCAGGAAAGACCGGTAACAAGAGCTGCTGCAATGTAACCAAGACCGGTTGCAAGGCCTGCGCCTGAGGCAGCGGCGTCTGCCGCATGTACCGGTACACTTCCAAAGAGCATGATCCCTGCTACAAGGAAGGTTCCAAAGTAAGAAAGAACATTGAAGGCAAGTGCACATTTATAACGTCCTTTATTTTTTTCTCCGAGCAGGTAATATCCGAATGGAATGAAAATGCTTAAAACCAGTGCGGCAATGAGAATAAGTTTAGTTGCTAAAGTCATGATAATTTCCTCCTAAAATGAAAAACTAATTTTTTGCAGTACCTGTATAAGGTTTAAATTCGCGGCCGCTGCCTTTGTAGAAACGGCTGAACATCTCGTAATAGACAAGTCTCAGGACCTGGATTCCAACGATCAGTCCTTCGAATCCACATACAAACAGGTTGCCGAGTACGATCACTACCCAGTTAATATGCCCGCTTTCGGCACCGGCAAGCATCAGTACAACCTCCATGATGGAAGCGTGGCTGACTGCGAATGCACCGATACGGATAAAGGAAAGCGTATTTGAAAAATAGCTGAGCAGGGTTTCAAATAATTCAAAGAATGCCTGGGTGACAAACATTGCTTTGCTTTGTTCCATTTTTTCGGTTTTCTTTTTGATCTTGTTCGTCAGCGGCTCTTTCAGTGCGATCAGAAGAAGCGGTACTCCGAACATCACTGCAAGAACGATTCCACCCGGCAGAGAGTGACCTGTCATGAAAAGAACGATGCAGGTAACTGCTGCCCCGTAGAATATCAGCCCTGCCACGCCGTTTGCATCAAACCAGGTTGCTTCGGTATCTTTGGCACGGATGCCGTTGATAATATGGAAGATCATAGAAATCAGGATGATTCCCATACCAAAAGCAATCGATACGATAAATACGGTATTCAGTTTTCCGATAAACGGTAAGGTGGTCATATGATTGATCGGTCGGATCCATTTGGCTTCTATAATGTCTTCAAATCCAAACACACTTCCAAACATAAATCCAAAGAAGGTGGAGAAGATTCCGGCAAGTGATACGATTCCGGCAAGGTTCATTTTCTTTGTGAAATACAGGATCGCACCGCCGATAAAGAGCAGCAGCCCCTGACCGACATCCCCGAACATGGCGCCGAAGATAAAGCTGTACATGATACCTACAAAAATGGTCGGATCCATCTCACCGCTCTTGGGAAGTCCGTACATCTTGATGAACATTTCAAATGGTTTGAAAAGCTTTGGATTCTCAAGCTTGGTAGGAGGTTCTCCAAAATACTGTTCCCGGTCCTCTTCTACTACGATATAAACCTTGTCATCTCCCTGTGCCTCTTTGATAAATGCATTTGCATCTTCTTCGGACATCCAGCCGCAGAGGATGTAGTATTCTTCCTGTTCGTCTGTCTCGGTTCGTGCCGCAAATTTCCGGATATCAAAGTTATCGGAAAAACGTTCCAGCTGAATTCTTGCACCGAGTAGTCTGGAAGCGTTCTTGCGGAACATCTCCTGACGTTTATCCTTCACTGCCTGGATTTCATCGGTCAGATTCTGGACTTCTTTATCCAGGCTCCGGTAAGCTTCCAGCGGAGTTCCGCCAAAGTCTTCCAGCAGATCGATTTTTTCAAAGTGGAGAGACCGCATGATCGAATCGACCTTTCCTGCATCAGCATCCGATACAAAATAAACGCCATAGACATAAGAGGCATCTCTGGAGCCTTCCAGAAATAATGCATCAATGTCTTCAAGAAGCGCTTTTTCCAGCCGGTGATAATAATCCACATTGATTTTTCCAAATTTTGTGCGGATGTATTTGTACTGCATGATCTCATGCAGGTCAAAATCCAGAGAAGTAAAAGGTTCCAGGACTTTCATACGTGCCTGGATATTCTCTCTCTTTTTTTTCAGTTCTTCTTTTTGCTGCTGCAGATCCATGTAGTCATGATTGATAGAACGAATCATCTCAAGGATCTCGTCTTCGCTCTGATCAAAGGATGGCGCTGCTGGCATGTCTTTCATATATCCCAGAAACTGTGTCACTTTTGCGAGTGGATCACGGTAAGGGTTCATTTCCAGAAATGGCATCAGATTATCTACTGTCTTGAGCTCCGTGAGTGCATTTTCAAGCTGCATCTCATATTTGGAAAGATACCGGTTTGTCATGCGGTCGATGTCGGCGCGTGGTCCGGTAATGCTCAGGAACTTCATCTTAACAATCATTTCGCTGTTCCTCCTATATAAGTTAATGTCTCACGTGCAGGAAGTCCGTAGCGAACACATTCGAGCACAGTTGTAAGCTTATCAAGCTCCTCCTCTTTCAGAAAAAGATAGGTATTCACGGTTGCGATGGAATAAGGGTTACTTCTTCTGTCTGCCAGGTAGAGACGGTACAGGCAGTCTTTGTAAATCGTCTCGATGGACGCTGGTGTCTGAGTATCGGTGTGACGCAGATAAGGCGTTCTGGTAACCAGCTTTAAAAATTCATCGACAGACGGTGCTTCTACAAGATCCTTCAGCTGATCTACATGAATCCGGTAGTGTATCGGGATCAGCAGTGTGGAAATATCCGGCGGAAGCATGTTGTAATATTTTTTTGCACGGTAGATCCACTGCAGGTTCAGCAGGTCGATCTTTGCTCCGGCATCTCTGGTGAAAATTTCCAGTTCCTTATGCTTCAGAATCTTTTTGCGTTTCTTCCACATGGTTGTAAAATAGTACAGATTCAGTGCCAGATCGTAATCAAAAAGGGTAGGGTTCTCCGCATTTTCCAGACGTTTTAACGGCGCATAGTATTCTGTGCCCTTTAAATTTCCCACCAGCTCACCGATATTCCCCGAAGTGATCAGTTTATCGATGGAGAGATCCGAATATTTGTCGAAGAATATTTTCTTATGATCCAGATCAAAAGGCTTCTGATAGTGGTTGAATACAATACGCAGACAATAGTTGATCAGATTCATCTCGTAGCGCTTCAGATAAAGCTCCAGGAATTTTTTCTGATCCATTCCGGAAAAACGGTACAGGCGTGTATAATCACTGTAAAGTGACTGCACAAGAAGCTTCTCAATCTCACCGCGGTGAAGACGGTTTTCGTCCATATCTGCAAGGACATTCCGATATCCGGGATGTTCTTTGAGATAAGCAGCAACTTCGGTTACTGTATGAAATGCGGCGATGTTCCGGAAATCTTCATCAGTGAGCAGTTTCGCCTGCATGGCGCGTACTTTTGTTACGATGCCACTGTATGCAAGTAAATTTCCCATATGCTATCCCTCTATGATACGTCTGACAATTTTCTCGGCATATGCCGTATGCTTCTCTTCAAAATCTTTTTTAAGTTCTTCGATCGCTGTCTGGTTCTTACGGTTCTGCCTTGCAAGAATCTCATCCATCTGACGGTTTAATCCTTTGTGGATATCGTTCAGCTCCTTTTGGGTGTGATCTTCAAGTTGTTTGTCGAACTGATTGCGTTCATATTGAATGCGTTCTTCCAGTTCTGATTTTTCCAGTTCCGCGTGTTCCACAACAGCTTCGGCTGCGTGTTCGATTTCGGAGAGCTTTTTAACAATATGATCCATTGTCCGACTCCTTTCTTAGAAATTATTTATACATTTTTAATAATGCATACATATTCTACTACTTTAAATTAGAAAAATCTACTAAATAATAAGAGAATATCATAAGAATATTTTATACAAAACTTATAAAATATATTTTTGGGTTTTCAAATATTTCAGAATAGTATAAAATAAATAAGGTTATACATATTTTCACTAAAGGAAGAGAAAGATATATGAGGTTAAGAAATGTACCGGGAGCAGATGCTTATCTGACAGCTCATCCCCTTGTAATTAAAAATGAGACCAGATATCGCGGCACCTGGAAAGAGACTTTTCAGAATCCGGAGAATCCGATCCATATTGAGATCGGGATGGGAAAAGGACAGTTTCTTCTGACACTTGCAAAGGAGAATCCATCCATCAACTATATCGGTATCGAACGTTATTCAAGCGTACTGCTTCGGGCGCTGGAACGCTTTGACAATGACGAGGAATACAAGGATGTCAACAATATTCGTTTTATTTGTATGGATGCGACAAATCTGCCGGAGGTTTTTGCTGTCGGAGAGATTGACAAGATTTATCTGAATTTTTCAGATCCGTGGCCGAAAGCACGTCATGCAAAGCGCAGACTTACTTCCAAGCAGTTTTTTGAGCGGTATGACAAGATCCTTGCCTTTGACGGAGTCGTTGAATTTAAGACAGACAACAGAGAGCTGTTTGAATTTTCACTGGAGCAGGTGGAGTTGGCAGGCTGGGTACTTCTGGCGAAGACCTATGATCTTCACAATGATCCGACACTCAGCAGAGGGAATGTTATGACTGAGTACGAGGAGAAATTTTCCGGGCAGGGACATCCGATCCATAAACTGATCGCAATGCGCCAGTAAGACAATTGAATAAAATGCAACAGGCAGATCATAAAGGCGCTGAGTGCGTAAGATGATCCCTGGCAATATAAGAGACAGCAGATACGGAGCAATCCGCACATCGGCTGTCTTTTTGCATATATTGTAGAAAGAGGAAGTCAGGAAGGAACCGATATGCGGAAAAAGCATCATTTTCAGAATTGTATGCGGGGGTTTTGCTATAAGAATCCAAGATTTAATAAAAAGCTGATCTGTTTCAGAAATTCTTTTCAGGAAGTCTATAAAATCTTAAACCCGAAATGCGGATGCCACTAAATCCAGTCCTTTTTACATAGCCTGAGATGGCAGAAATGAGGAAAGTGTATGGGTATCGCATTGATCACGAAGGATTATGAAAATACAGTCGGAAAGCAGAGGATGCCGGTAATTGTGGAGTTTTACGCATCATGGTGTCCAAAGTGCGGAATGATGTATCCTGTTGTGGAAAGGATTGCCAGCCGGTATCAGGGAAAATGGATTTTTTATAAGATTGATATTGATATATCGAAAGAGATTGCAGAGTATATAGGCATTGAGATTGTACCGACGTTTGTGGTGTACAGAGATGGAAAAATCTGTGGATATACAACCGGAGTTCTTCCAGAAGAAACTCTGGAAGAACGAATCCGGGAAATGTTAAGAAAATAATTGGTGGAATCAATTATTCGTATAATGGATATTTTGCGCAGATTGCATTGACTTGCTATGTTAAAATTCGAATACAGCAACACCGTATGGCGGAAGATCGTAACCAAATGAATATGGTCTTCCATCACATTCCTGTTTCTTTGCTTTATATACTGCCGGGCGGGCTTTTCCGCTTCCGCCATACTGCAATTCATCACTGTTCAGTACCAGGCGGTACTGTTTGCCGCGCGGTACGCCGACACGGTACTCCGGTCGTTCGATCGGTGTGAAGTTACATACGAATAAAAGGTTCTTTTTTGCGCCCTTTGAATGACGGATGAAGCTGTAAATACTTCGTGAGCTGTCATCTGCATTGACCCACTCAAAGCCTTCCATGCAGGTATCCTGTTCATACATGGCTTTGTTGTGTGTGTAAAGATGCAGCAGGTCACGGTAGAAATTCTGGAGTGCCTGATGCTCCGGCTCGGCAAGGAGATACCAGTCAAGCTCACGCGCCTCGCTCCACTCGCGGAGCTGTCCGAAATCCTGTCCCATGAAGAGAAGTTTCTTTCCAGGATGTCCCATCATGAAAGCATAACCGACCTTCAGGTTGGCGAATTTCTCAAATCCAAGACCAGGCATCTTATTGAGCATAGAGCATTTTAGATGTACTACTTCATCATGTGATAATACAAGAATATAATTCTCGCTGTATGCATAGGTTAAGGCAAATGTCATACCGTAGTGGTCGCCTTTGCGGAAATATGGATCCAGCTTCATGTATTCGGTAAAGTCATGCATCCATCCCATGTTCCACTTCAGGCTGAATCCAAGACCATCATCTTCCGGTTTGCCTGTTACTTTTGGCCATGCGGTGGATTCTTCTGCGATCATCAGTGCGCCAGGGTTACGTCCGGTAGTAACGGAATTCAGATGCTTGAAAAATTCGATTGCTTCCAGATTCTCATTGCTGCCGTATTTGTTGGCGATCCACTGACCGTCTTCTTTACCGTAATCAAGATACAGCATGGAAGCAACAGCATCTACGCGGAGACCATCGATGTGATAATGTTCGATCCAGAACAGTGCGTTGGCGATCAGGAAGTTCTTAACTTCTGCTTTACCATAATCGAAGATCTTGGTTCCCCAGTCTGGATGTTCCCCCTTCTTAGGATCTGCATATTCAAAGGTAGCTGTGCCGTCAAAGTCAGCGAGTCCGTGTGCATCGCGTGGAAAATGTGCCGGTACCCAGTCAAGGATTACGCCAATCTTATTCTTATGGAAGTAATTGATCATATATGCGAAATCTTCCGGCGTACCATAACGGGAGGTCGGAGCATAATATCCGGTCACCTGATATCCCCAGGAGCCGTCAAATGGGTATTCTGAAATTCCCATCAGTTCGATATGAGTATACCCCATCTTTTTTATGTAGTCTGTAGCTGCATGCGCAAATTCACGGTAGCTGTAGAACCCATCATCTTCACGTCCCGGATGGCGCATCCAGGAACCGATATGTGCTTCATAAATGGAAATCGGTGAGGAATGGAAATCCCATTCTGCCCGGTGCTTCATCCAGACACTGTCACTCCATTTTAAATGGGAGATATCAGCAATCCTTGAGGCAGTTCCCGGTCTCAACTCTGCACTGTTCGCAAATGGATCAGCTTTGTAAAGCTTATCTCCGGTCTGTGTCTCGATACAGTACTTGTAAAGCTGTCCGAGCTGTGCTTCCGGAACAAATGCGGTATAGATTCCAAGTGGTTCCTGACGCTTCATAACGTTTGCATCTTCACTCCAGCCGTTGAATTCACCGACTACGGCAACTGATCTGGCGTGTGGAGCCCATACTGCGAAATATACGCCGGTTTTTTTTCCATCTTTTACAAAATGTGCACCCATTTTTTTATAGATTTCATAATGGGTTCCCTGTCCGAATAAATATTGATCTAATTCGCCGATTCTATAATCAGCGGGTTTATCTGTTGTTACAGTTTTTACAGACTTTTTAGCAGCAGTTTTAGCAGCTGCCGGTTTTTTTACAGTAGATTTTTTTACGGCCGTCTTGCGGGTCGTGTTGGTCTGTTGTGCTGTTGTTTTTTTTACTGCCATCCCATTCACCTTCTATCAAAGATATTTAGGAATATTATACTAGAAATAGCGATAAAAAGAAAGAGTTTTGGACAACTTATACATTTCTTATGTAAGATGTCTAAAACTCTTTCTTTATAGTTATCGGTTTTGTCTGCATATATAAAAGAACGCGCCGGAAGCGCGTTCTTTGTAGAAATCTTATGCTTTAAAATCTTCTTCTTTCAGGATGATGTGGTCTGAATTATCAGTGCTTCTTCCAAATACCCGTTTCACAAGATGTTTTACATTTGCTTTCTGGGAATGTGAAATTGCTTCATCCATGATCTCTTTTACTTCTGCAACAGTAACCGCATGATCTTCTCTCTGCATCATATCAATCCGGCTGTATAATGCAAGGATTCCCATTTCATCGATACGGTATCCGTTTTCCTTAGCATAGGTCTGACCGAATGTAACCAGTTCATCATTGATGAATACCGGAAGCTCCAGTCTGGAAGTAAATTTACGTTTGAATTCGCGATGGGATGCAAACATTCTTTCCAGCGGTTTCTTCTGGTCTTCCAGAAGGAAGAGAAGTTCGCCGGTCTGTTCATCCATCATGTCATTCAGTTCACGGATGGTTCTGTCATTCATCTTGGAAGCTTTTTCGATGATCAGTGCGCCACCGTTCAGTTTATCGATGATACTTCCGATGTCCTTTTTGTTCAGAGAATCACCGGTTACGATTGCAACTTTACCCTGTTTGAGTCTGCGCTGTTTCTGGATTGCTTTTACAATATCAACTGCGAGGACTGTTTTTCCGCTTCCCTTGCGGCCAAGGATCAGGATGTTGCCTGTGCGGGAAGTTCCATAACGGTTACGGCAACGTTTGTCGTTATCAAGGATTTCAACAAGCTGTTCACTGACACCACGGATCGGTACAAAGTAAGAGAACAGCTGCTTCTGCTCTTCAGTAAGTCCAAGCTTCAGTCCGATCTCACTTGTTGCACTCAGATCGTAACGACCCTGTACAACGAATCCGGTATCGAATTTACCCATGCGTTCGGTGATTTCATCTTCTGACGGTTCTTCGATTTCAAGAACTTCGTCAATATCAGGAGTTGGCGCTGATTTTGAAGTTTCTTTCTCTGGCTCAGGAGCCGGTTTCTCGTCAAATTCAAGATCAAGATAATCATCACTGCTATCTAATTCTTCTTCATCTTCAAAGGAATCAAGGTCTGCAAAATCACCATCATCTTCGTCAGAATCATGATCATCGATATCGAGAGCAGATTCTTTTTCAAAATCAAAATCCTCTTTATGATCTTCATCTAATTCATCATCGATCTGGTAGTCATCTTCGTCTTCATCCTCGTATTCTTCCTCATCGTCATACTCGGAATCGTCTTCATCCTCGTATTCCTCGTCATCGTCATATTCGGAATCATCTTCATCTTCGTATTCCTCGTCATCGTCATACTCGGAATCATCTTCATCTTCGTATTCCTCGTCGTCGTCATACTCGGAATCGTCTTCATCCTCGTATTCGTCGTCGTCGTCATACTCGGAATCATCCTCATCTTCGTATTCGTCGTCGTCGTCATACTCGGAATCATCTTCATCCTCGTATTCGTCGTCGTCGTCATACTCGGAATCGTCTTCATCTTCGTATTCGTCGTCGTCGTCATACTCGGAATCATCTTCATCCTCGTATTCGTCGTCGTCATACTCGGAATCGTCTTCATCCTCGTATTCAGCTTCTTCATCGTAAACCGCATCCGATTCATCATCTTCTTCGGAGTCAACGATTTCTTCAAAATCATTTTCTTCCGGATCTTCCTCGTCAGTGTCTGAAGCTTCTTTGGATGAATCTTCCGGGCTTTCAGTCGCTTCATCCTCTTCATCATCAACGAAATCTTCAGCATCTTCATCGGTGATTTCAGGCTCTTCACCATTTTCAAGCTGTTCCATCAGTTTGCGGATATCATCAGAAAGGATTGGTTTTGTAGCTCCAAGAACTTCCTCTTCTTCTTCTTTCTTCTTTTCGCGCAGGGCTTTTTCTTTCTCAGCTTCCTCCTGGCTCTTTTCAAGAATCTTTGCATTTTCACGCTGAGTTGCTTCCCAGTTGGCAAGAATTTCTTCAATCTTCATCTTACCGGTCATCTGTGAATCGTCTGAAGCAGATTCAGGAGCAACTGCACCACTTGCAACGGCAACACCGGCTTTCAGGGCATCTGAAAGGGAAGCACCGGAAATGGTTGTGGAAATATCGGAAGTGCTTCGAATCCGGGTTTTTGGCTGTGACTCAGCTTCTGGTTCGGAAGCATGTGTCCGGGCCATTGGCTCTGGAAGATCCGGAAGATCAATACTGTCTGTGACATGTACATCTTTGCGGACCTTGTCTGCAATTCGTGGATTCGGTGCCGGACGTTCTTTGGATTTTCGGAAGGAAGGTTTTCTCTTGGAAGAATCCTTACGGCCGATACCATCATTTCGATGATCGTATTTTTCCTGCTGAAGTGGAGTCAGCGGTTTGTATTTCATTTTAAGTTCCATTGCCTGGTATACATAAGTACCTTCGCTGAACCAGAGAATCAGATCATCACATTCATCAAGACATTCGGAAGTCATACCGGCTTCAGCGTATAATCTGGCAAGTTCATATGCCCATTTTTCAACGTATTCAGAATGCTTGAAATCTTCAAGAGCTTCAATCTGTTCTTTGACTGGCGCTTTCTGTGCTTTTAAGATCTTATACCGGAGAATGTACTGGTTTGGATCTTTCGGAGCAAGCTTGACAAATTCTTCGTAGCAATCAGCTGCTTCATCGAAATGTCCCAGCTTCAGAGAAATAATTCCCAGGCGGTATACAACCTTTCTGCTGGAAGGTGCTTTATCATACGCAATAAATAAGGTATCACGTGCTTTACCAAGTTCCCCCGCATTTTCATAGATTTCGCTTACGGTAGAGAGCATGGCGGTATTTTTTACTTTACGCCAGTCGATCGTATCTGCAATCGACATCGCTTTCTGGTAAGACTTCTGTTCGGCATACGCAAGCATCTGCTCTGTCTTTGCGCGATATTCATATTTATCCAACGTTTCTCACCTCATATGATTATTATTAATTATTTTACTTTTCCTCAGTAAGTCTGACTTTTGTACCAGAAACGGAAAACAAAAGTCTTATAATTTTACTTACTAAGTGTATCATAGAGCGTTGTCAATGTCAAAAATTACGGCTGATATTTTTCAGAAATGTTAAAAAAATATTACAAAAAATTCACAAATTGGGAGCTGGTAACAGAAAAAAAGGAGACAGCCATCTTTTGAATGGCTGTCTCAGAATATTCAATTGTAATTTTTATTTTTATATCGGAGGAATTAAGTAATTCTTATTCCTGTAAGTTCTTTGAGCATTTCATATGATATTCAGATTTTATAAAATTTATAAAAATGAAATCATATGAATCGATTTTGATCAATTCTGATCGTTCGTTATTTTATATAATCAGGTAATCCAATTTTGGTATTTATCAGCTTTCTCGTCACTGTTAAATTTACTTATCAATGAATGTTTCTTTACACATTTTCTGATCTTGAATTACTGTGGTATTTACTTCAATATGTCAACAAATGCTGAATCTTTTTATATCTTATAATCGCTTCCGGTTTATCTACTACTCCGACCTTTTTTATCATTAACTTTTCTCTTACCGGATTATAATCTATGGTTAAGGCTCATCTCACAGGAATTTACATTTGCCATACCATTAACATATTGAGTTTTAGATGATGAAATATCCAACGGTCAAAGCCTCCTTCCTTTCGTTCTCGTTCCAAAATTTTATCCGGATATTCTTTTTCTCTTATACTTTTTTCTGTTCAGAAGTCAGATATCAATTTTCTCTTATTATTATAAATTATCAATTTTAAAAATTGTTCTCTACACACTCCACTTACAAAACGCTCATAACTAAAATGTATAGTTGCTTTTTAAAAACTTTCTAACCTTCAAATAACAATTATTCTTGTTACCCTTTTCTGATCTGGTTCTTCATCTTATACTCTTGGCGAGTATATATGAAACTATGTAACAGATTAAAAAAATATCTTTTTGAAATTCCCTTTCTCGTCAGGAACTTCTTTTCTTTTGGATTGACTTAATAATAACACTCAAATACTTATTTGTCAATATAATTTTAAAATAATTTTGTTAAAATTAGAAAGAATTGAAATTGTAATATATATATCAGAAAATTCAAACAATTATAAATACGATTAGAAATAGTTATAGCCATTTGCAATATATTCGGGGTTTTGCTATTGTTTCCATCCATAAATGCATGATACACTAAAAAATAGATGAAAAATACAGGCTATGGCATTGGGATAAAGAAAGGAGACCTACAGATATGGGAGGATTTTTTGGCGTTGCATCAAAAGAAGCATGTAATCTGGATCTTTTTTATGGAACAGATTATCATTCGCATCTTGGAACCCGCCGTGGAGGTATGGCTACTTACGGAAGTGATGGCTGGAAGAGAGCGATTCATAATATTGAAAATTCGCCGTTCCGTACAAAATTTGAAAAAGATGTTGATACAATGAAGGGAAATATTGGAATTGGATGTATTTCAGATTATGATCCACAGCCAATTCTGATCCAGTCGCATCTGGGGTGCTTTGGAATTACGACAGTAGGTAAGATCAATAATGCGGATCAGCTGATTCGGAATCTTTATGAAAATGGACATACACATTTTCAGTCTATGACCAATGGACAGATCAATTCTACAGAGCTGGTTGCGGCATTGATCTGTAAAAAGGATTCGTTTGTTGAGGGAATCCGTTATGTGCAGTCAGTAGTTGAAGGCTCGATGACACTTCTGCTTCTGACAGAGAATGGAATTTATGCAGCCAGAGACCTTCTCGGACGTACACCGGTTGTGATCGGAAAGAAAGAGAATGCATACTGCGTTTCCTTTGAAAGCTTTGCATATATCAACCTTGGATACACAGATTACAAAGAGCTGGGACCTGGGGAAATCGTCTACGTGACACCGGAATCTGTGGAGACTGTAAGTCCTGCATGTGAAAAGATGAGAATCTGTTCGTTCCTGTGGGTATACTATGGATATCCTACTTCTTCTTATGAAGGGGTTGGTGTAGAAGAAATGCGTTACAACTGTGGAAAGCTTTTAGCACAGAGAGATGACCATTCGATCGACGTGGATATTGTTGCAGGAGTTCCGGATTCGGGTATCGCTCATGCGATAGGCTATGCAAATGAATCAGGTATTCCGTATGCAAGACCATTTATCAAATATACTCCGACCTGGCCAAGATCCTTCATGCCGACAACACAGAGTCAGCGCAATCTGATCGCCAGAATGAAACTGATCCCGGTACATAGTCTGATCGAAGACAGGAGCCTGCTGCTGATCGATGATTCTATCGTGCGTGGCACACAGCTCCGTGAGACGACAGAGTTCCTGTATCAGAGTGGCGCAAAAGAAGTGCATGTCCGCCCGGCATGTCCACCGCTTTTGTACGGATGCAAATATTTGAACTTCTCTCGTTCCAAATCAGACCTGGATCTGATCACAAGAAGGATCATCCGTGAGTGGGAAGGCGACAATGATGTCAATGTACTGGGTGAATATGCGGATCCGAACAGTGACCGGTATGCAGCAATGCTGGAGGAAATCCGCAAGAGACAGAATTTCACTTCACTTCGTTATCACAGACTGGATGATCTGATCAAATCAATCGGGATTGATGCATGCCAGGTATGTACCTACTGCTTTAACGGTGTAGAATAACAGGTAAATGAAAATATAAAACAGGTGTCCACGTAAGTATATCTTAGTGATATATCCCAGTGGGCACCTGTTTTTGTATATACGATTTTGGTGTATAAGGTGATGTGGAATGGTGTACAAAGTATGCGGAGCGGCAGTTCCTTCTGCAAAGCTGCACTATAGCAGCAGATCATCTATCTTCACATAGTCTCCCATCCGGTATGCTTCAATTGCATTTCCATTGATCACATAGAACTTTTCGTTTGCATACACACCGCGGGTTCCAAGATAAGAATTACCGTTGACTTCCTCCTGCATCTGTACCTGGAAGCCCTGATCTTTATCGTAAGAAAGGATCACATACTGGTTGGCAGATCCGGAAAGCGGAAAGCCGATCAGATTCTTTTCCGGATCAACCAGTGCTGCACGGTAGTCAGAAAAAACATCCGAGTAATAGTACTGATCTAGTGTGTACTTGCTGACTTCCTTCACATCCGAAGGATCACTGATATCAAACATGGAGATCTTGACCCCGTTTGTAATGCCATTTTCATCGGTATCCATACCGATGCCAAGAAGCAGGTTATCACTGTAAAAATGCAGGTATTCCGAAAAGCCGGGAATTTTCAGCTTGCCAAGGATCTTCGGATTCTTCGGATCGGAAAAGTCTACGGAGAATAAAGGATCTGTCTGTTCATAAGTTACAAAGTAACCGGTATCGCCCAAAAATCTTGCGGAATAGACCTGTTCATTTTTGGCAAGATCCTCGATCTTACCGATTGTTTTCAAATCTGCATCCAGCACATAGACTGAATTGGACTGTGAAGAGCTTCCGACATTATGCGTAACCGTTGTCACCAGCCGCAACGTATTGTCATACTCATCAATGCTGAAGGAATCGTTCAGATATCCTTTTACTTTGCCCTGGGCAGAGCCGGAAAGTTTTCCTTTATTGTAAGACAGCTTGCGGAGGATCGTCTGATTCTTTGCCGCAAGATTATCTGCGAGGATACTGCTGTTCGCATACTCGTAAATATAAATGTTGTTCTCACTCACATAGACTTCACCATTCTCAGACATGACTGCTTTCTGGTCTGCTGCCTTATCCGGACTGGAAGCGGAAACGGAGCTGACAACAAGGTACTGGTCTGCTGCATGGTTCGTCGGGAGATAGATATCCGACTGCTTCAGAAGATTGTCACCAACAAGCGGAACATAGGAAGGATAATCTTTTTTGGTGATCGTATCGTGAATATAATAGTCGCTGAATACATACAGATATCCGTCTTTAAAACGTGAAGTGAGGTAGTAACCACTCTGATCCACGGTTCCGATGGATTTCGGATTGTTGATATCTGTCAGATCATAAGTCTGGATACGGGTACAGCTGCCACGGTACAAGGTTTTACTGTCAGAATCAACCTGCGTGTTCTGTATGTTGCCAAGGACAAAAAGCTTCTGGTCACTCAGGTAAAATTCGGATGCTTGAAAATTCTCACTCAGCGAAATACCGGAAACAACCTTCATCTGATCAGACCGGATATCTACAATGGAAATTTCCTGTGAGTTTGCTTTCAGTGTATAAAGATAATTTCCATCCGTTTTTACAATGTCTGCTTCACCGACACCCTCTGTGCGGACGTTGGTATCGGAAAATGAAGTATCCACAGCACGTGCAGAGGCTGTTGCAGAATCCGAAGAGGAGCTGGAACTATCGGTGCGTGCACCACTGTCGGCTGTTTCATTTGAATACATGACAATTCCGCTGTCGGTTGAACCGGTAACAGATGAAGAATCCAACTCATCCTGATAAGATTGCAGGTATGTGTAGACTTCATCATAATCGGTTGCCGTCTCTAAAGTATCGGAAGAGGCAAGCTTACCGGAGGATGTACCGATTGAAAAACTGCCTTTTGTGGAAGAAGTGGCTGAGTCTGAAGAAAGATTCTGCTGGCGGATGTGGGCGCCAATGCCGACAACCAGTACCAGTGCGGCAGCGATAAGTCCTCCGCGCATCCGGTGGCCGCGGGAAAATCCATGCTTTTTCGGGATATGTCCGGAAGCCTGAGTGCTGTTATGCTCTTCCAGCATTTTCATAATCTGATCCGGTGCAAGGCTTTCCGGAACAGGAGTTTTTTCCGTAGATTGTTTTATTTTATCCAGTATTTCTTTTTCGTGATCTGTCATATGAAACACCTCCTATTACTCTTTTATCCTACTCTTTCAGAAGCCAGCTCATCTTTTCGAGGGCACGCTTTCTGCGGGAGCGGACTGTATTCGGGTTCAGCCTTAGCATTTTTCCGATCTCTTTACTGTTGTAACCGCCATAGACGGATAAGCCGATGATCAGCTGATCGTCTTCATCGAGAATAAGAAAAGCACGCTCGACATCTGTGCGGAGTCCGTCACAGTATGTTGCAGAAGCATGATCTTCTTTCAGCTCGGTCTCGGTCCGTTCACGGCTCTTTAACTTCCGGCGGCACACATTTGCCAGAATCTGAAAGATCCAGGAACGGAATGCTTCTTCTTTGCGTAATTTATGTATGTTCTCATAGGCGGAAAGAACGGCTTCACTGACGGCGTCTTCTGCATCCTGCGGATGATGCATCATGCAGAGCGCAAAACGATACAGATCCTGATAAACCGTCTTATATAATTCTTTAAATGCAATTGCATCGATCATAAAGTCCCTCCTCTCATAACAGGTTCTTTGTATATAAGAGTATAAAAAAGTCGGAAGTGTTGCAAAAAGGGACAGAAAAATTTCCGTCCCTTTTAAATCATATTATTGTCTGAGAAAAATTAACCTCTGTAATAATTGATCAGACATCCTTTGAGGATGATCTCACGTTCTGCATCCGTCAGATCACCGAGCTTCAGATCGATCTCCTTCAGATCATCGCCTACGACATAAGCCCTGATCGTGGAAGCTTTATCTTCTACTGCTTTGCGGATATCCGGCACGAAGAGATAGTCACCGTTCCTGAAAGAAAGCTTTGTGTGTTCCTCTTCGGTAATAAACGGAAGCATGCCCCAGTTGATCAGGTTCGAGCGGTAACGTTTGGTTGCGTACTCATTCGCGATATTCGCCCAGCCGCCGAGAACCTTCTGGCAGGAAGCAGCCTGCTCACGGGCAGAACCATCACCAGGTTTGACCGCGAAAATGGTACTTCCGACACCGATATTTCCTTTGCCGACTTCCGGATAAGACTTCTGGATTGCTGCCATCACCGGTTTTAATTCATCCAGTACATCCAGTGGACAAGTACCTGCTTCAATCGCTTTCTGGGCTTTCTGGACCTCTTTCGCGCGTCCTACATAGGCAGGATCCTTTCTGGAAAGTGCAAATTCAGCAAGTCCAAGCGGGTTGGAACGATAAGAAGAAGTCTCGCCGGACGGGATCAGTTCGTCTGTCGTTGTAACCGGATCGTGGATCTCAGATACAACCTTCAGGATCAGATTCTTAGGAAGAGCGCTCATTGCCGGCCAGTCTTTGATGTTCGGTCCGAATTTGATCTCAACCGAAGGATCAGCAACGCCGTGGCTGTCAAATACACGGTTGGCGTAAATTCTGGAATCAAAGTGGTAGGTCGGGTTTTTGTATTCAATATCAAAATCTGTTGCCGGAGTAAGGAAACCTTTGTTCGCAGCAGTTGCGGCAATGGAACGTGCATCCATAAGGGCAACAGATGCGATCTGTCCACTCTGCAGCTTGCTTCCTTCACGGTTCGGGAAGTTACGGGTAGAGTGACGGATGGAAAATGCATTGTTTGCCGGAGTATCCCCAGCACCGAAGCACGGTCCGCAGAAGGCAGTCTTCACGATCGTACCGGCTTCCATCAGGTCAGCAACCGCACCATTTTTCACAAGCTCCATGTAGATCGGTGTACTTGCCGGGTAAACACTGAAGGTAAATTCATCTGATCCGATGTATTTGCCACGGATGATGTCTGCGGCAGCACAGATATTTTCAAAACCGCCACCGGCACAGCCTGCGATGATACCCTGATCGACATAAAGCTTACCATTTACGATCTTGTCCTGAAGAGAGTAATCCACAGCACCGTCCAGGCTTACCAGCGCGCGCTGCTCTACATCGTGGAGAACATCTGCAAGGTTGGCATTGACATCCTCGATGGTGTAGACATTGGACGGATGGAACGGCATGGCGATCATAGGCTTGATCTCGCTCAAATTGACGTATACAAGACCGTCATAGTAAGCGACTGCGCCAGGCTCCAGTTCCCTGAAGTCATCACTTCTTCCGTGGATATCATAGAACTCTTTGATCTTGTCATCGGTTCTCCAGATAGAAGAGAGGCAGGTTGTCTCTGTCGTCATAACATCGATTCCGATACGGAAGTCTGCACTTAATTTGCCAACGCCAGGTCCGACAAATTCCATGACCTTGTTATTGACATAGCCATTGCCGAAGGTTGCGCCGATGATCGCAAGGGCAACGTCCTGCGGTCCGACACCTTTCACCGGTTCGCCGTCCAGATAGATTCCGACAACGCCCGGCATCTTGATATCATAAGTCTTGTTCAGAAGCTGTTTTACAAGTTCCGGTCCGCCCTCTCCCATTGCCATGGTACCGAGTGCACCATAACGGGTGTGGCTGTCAGAACCAAGGATCATCTTGCCGCCGCCTGCGAGCATTTCACGGGCAAACTGGTGGATAACGGCCTGATGAGGCGGAACATAGACACCGCCGTACTTCTTCGCACAGGTCAGTCCAAACATGTGGTCATCTTCATTGATCGTACCGCCGACTGCACACAGAGAGTTATGGCAGTTGGTCAGAACATAAGGGATCGGGAATTTCTCCAGTCCGGATGCTCTTGCAGTCTGGATGATTCCGACAAAGGTAATGTCGTGCGAAGTCAGCTTGTCAAATTTGATCTGAAGCTGCTGCATATTACCGGAAGTATTATGCGCACTTAAGATCCCATAAGCCATTGTCTCTTTTGCAGCAGCTTCTTTTGTTGTCTCAATACCTGTCTTGCTTTTTACGGCAGCAAGTGCATCGGGTGCATCTGCAATTACCTCAGTACCGTGTAAAAGATAGGCACCGCCTTCGTATAATTTCACCATATCATGTCCTCCTATTTTCTGTTTTCTATAAATTTCATGTGGTCTGCGACCATCAGAGCAATCTTAAATGTCAGGGCGTCCTCAAAGACTCTGACATCCAGCCCGGTCTGCTTCTGGATCTTCTCCAGCCGGTAGACGAGCGTATTCCGGTGGACGAAAAGCTGTCTCGCTGTCTCCGAAATATTCAGGCTGTTTTCAAAAAATTTATCAACTGTGGATAAGGTTTCTTCGTCAAACTGATCAACGGTATTTCCGGCAAATACTTCTTCCAGGAACATCTCGCATAAGGAAACGGGAAGCTGGTGGATCAGCCGTCCGATACCGAGTTCGCGGTAGGATAAAATATTGCGTTCCGGATAGAAGATACGTCCCACATCCAGAGCCATGCCAGCTTCTTTGTAAGACTGTGAGACCTCTTTGAGTTCGGGAATGATGGTTCCGAAGGAAAGCCGGACATTGACCATAGCTTCGGTGTTGATCGCATTCACCAGCATATCGGCAGTCGAACGGATCGTATCATAATCATCCGTACTGTCAAGGGACTTGATCAGAATAATATGTCCCTCATCTACGGCAGTAACAAAATCACCGGTTCCCGAGGAATAAATCCCACGGATCATATCCAGGACGATCGTGTCATCCGGATTCTTCGGTTCGATCAGATAGACGACTCTGCGCTGCTCAACTGTAATACCAAGCTTTTTCGCCTGATTGTAGATATCTACGAGAAGCAGGTTATCCAGGAGCAGGTTCTGGATAAAACGGTTACGGTCAAGACGTTCGCTTCCGGATCTTAAAAGGCTCTCCAGCTGGCAGACACTTAAGCGTCCGCTGGTATGCACATCAATCTCATTATTGTGCTCGATTACGAAAATATAAGTCAGTTCATCATCATCATAAACCGGAAACAGACCATAGCATTCATCCAGGTGCTCCTCCGATACGCCGGTAACCTCCAGCTCTTTTAAAAATGAGCAGACAGCTTTTTTTACTGCAGGCTTCTCATTACCTACAGCTGCAAGCATCACTCCGTCTGTGTTCCAGATGGAACAGTTACACTCGATGATATCCCCTATTTCATTGATTGTTCTCTGTAAAATCTGGTTGGATAACAATCCGTTCACCTCTCCATTCTTTTCAATATATGACAAATGGGAGAATTGTGAAATTCCCCCATCTTCTTCTGACAATACAATCTGATATTATTTTAGCAAATGTTTCACACTTTAGCAAGCTAAAATGAAAAACGTTCTCTCTTATTCGTCTTCGCGTCTGTCAAGCATGGCAGCAACGATTTCAAGAATCACAGCAAGACCGATGATGGATGCAGCGGCAATCTTTCCGGCAGTGCCGGTTGCAGCCTGTGCGATACCGCCGACAACCGGAACAGAAAGCTTTACTTTTCCGATGTAGTTGTTGTAAGGGATCGGATTCATATCTTTTTCCTCATTGGCATCCCCTTTGGTGATAAACTGTCCCATCGCCGGGCTGTTGGATACTACACGGTGGGTGATGATCGAGCCGTCTGCATTGTTGCTGTAAAAAGCAATGACATCATCTTTGACGATCGTGTCTGGTTCTTCATACCGGACATAGACCAGGCTTCCCGTCGGGATCGCCGGTTCCATGCTCCCACTGATCACGGTGTACATCTGAAAACCAAAAGCTTTCGGAAGCGTCAGCGGAATACAGGCAAGAATCAGTACTGTCAGTAAAACAGTGCCCAGTGCACTGCAAAATGCAGCCACCGGGCTTTTCTTTTTCTTCGTTCTCTTCAAAAAAGACTTCTCCTTTAGTGCCGCGCTTTTTTTATTTTGCACGTTTTTTCAAGAATACGATCAGTCCTACGAGAGCTGCTACCGCAACAACGATAATGCCGATCCCTGCTGCGATCGGAGTCTTGCTCGTCTTGTCTTTCGCATCGATATTTCCTTTTGGAGTGTCTTCATCATCCAGATCTACCAGAGACTTTGGTGTCTGTTCATCCTCAGATGTTGCAGTATCTTTATCTTTAGATGTCGTATTCTGAGAATTGTTATCTGTCGTTGTACCATCGGTTGTACCGGTTGTGGTTCCGTCTGTTGTGCCACCGGTAGTTCCGGTTGTAGTGCCACTGGTAGTTCCGGTTGTAGTTCCACCGGTAGTTCCGGCAGTTCCACCGGTTGTGCCGCCTGCTGTACCGACATTACCGGTACCTGTGCCAGGAGTTGCTGTACCAGGAACAGTCGTTGTGATGGTTGTTGTTGTTGTAACAACACGGTCTGTAGCACCCGGTTTGTAGGTAAACGTAAATACATTCTCAGATTCATTATTACTCAAAGTCTTGGTAAGTGCAAGAGCATCTGGAATATAATTTTCAATATACTGATAAGCGACGATTGGTTTGTCACCGACATTTCCGTAGAAGGTCTGGCTTTCTGCAAGCGCCTTACCGGAAGCATCCTGATAGTTTACGGTGTAGGCAACCATGTCCTTTTTGATTCCATAGGCTACTACATAGTCGGCATCGCCGGTTACATTGTCTAATACAGGAGAAGCAAGAGCTTCTTCATTGTCACGTCCGCTGAGACGGATTCCTTTGATATAGTATTTGTCATCGGTTACCTGAACGTCCTTCAGATTAAAAGTAACAGTAGAACCGGCGACAACAGAATCCCGCTCCACCTTAGCCTGGCCGTTTATCGTTCCTTTATTACCTGCCGATAAAGTTACCTTATAGGTATACCCGTTAGCAGCCATAACGCTCATCGTGGATGCACCGATCGTCATTGATACAGTCAGAAGAGAAACCAGTAATTTTTTCCATCTTTTCATCTGCTTACTCTCCTTTCCGTCTGCGTTTCTTTGTGTTCTTGTTATATGTGTAGATTCCGTATGCCAGAAGGATCAGTCCACTGATGAGTGCAAGCACACAGAAGAGAAGAACTCTTGCGGTATCACCGGTCTTAACGGTGTTGGTAGTCTTGACGATTTTCGTCTTGGTAATGGTATTGCTTACTTTTACCTTTTCCACTGCAAAGTTCATACGAAGCTTTGCGAGCGTGTTCTGATAACCATTGCCCTGTGTCTCACCTTCGATACCGATGGTAAGGTGTACGGTTCCGGTACCATTGGAAGCAAGACGACCGAGGTAGAAATATTTCTCGGTAGAGTTTCCAAGTTCCTTCAGACCTTCACCGGTCTTAGAAGAACCTTCGCCTCCAACGGTATCACTGTTATAGAGTACCTTTTCGGTATTGTCACTTCCAACATAAGTCAGCTTGTATTCGTAAGCACCGCCTTCAGCGGATTCCTGTGCTTCCTCCAGTGTCTGGATGATCTCATTGGTCATGTACCAATCGGTCTCGCCTTTATCGGAGTTTTTCAGCTGAACCTTCAATTCGATGCTGTCACCCGGCTGGATCGTTGCCAGCTCATCGGAAACAGTTTTGTTTTCAAAATTGCTTTCCATTTTGTCGCCGGTGAAATGAACCTGCCATCCATCGGCTCCCTGATAGTCTTTTGCAAATGCAGTTGTGTGTACCCCTGCTGCCATTATCACTGTCATGGCGAGGCACAAAATTTTCTTTTTCATACTCTGTACCTCCCTACTGTAAGCTCATTGTTGTTTCGTCGTCTGATACATTCACGTCCACGCCCCAGGCACTCTTGATTGCGTCCTTTGCGTTGTGTGTCTGAACTGCATCCACCTCTGCGTCAATGTGGAAGGTGTAACCATTGTACTTGTAAGTATAAGTGATGGTTTTGTCCTTTACTGTTTTCTCTACCTCTGTTGCAATCTTCGGATCAATGCGGAGTGTGTCAGATAATGCCGGTGTGGTATCTCCGGCTTTTACTGCCTTTGTGTAATAAAGAACGGTTCTTTCGTCGGTGGTCTGCTGATCTGCAACTACCCAGCCGTTAGCGGTAAGGAAATTCAGTTCGATCAGATCCGGTGAAAGAGTGGTGTTCTTCTTGCCCTCTTTGTTCTGCCAGCTCTTGGTAAGGATCACACGGACGAAGGTGTCGATGTTACCGCTGTTCTGAACACTGAGCTCTTCTTTGTATTTCTTTCCGGGTGCGAATTTCTCCTTTTCTCCGAGAAGGCCTGTCAGGAGTTCCCCGTTTGTTACTTCTTGCTGGTTCTTAGATGTAAAATCCTGGCTGCTGACGACATCTCCATTCTCTAAAAGAGATACGCCGATATTCTGCATCTCGATCTGTGCGGAATAATTCTCACTGTAGTAGGTGAGTGCGGCACGTGTACTGCCGACAGTACTGCCAATCAACAGGAGCGCTGATGCTGTCAGAAGCAGGGCCGATTTTTTTGGAAATGATTTCTTTTTCTTTTTCATCTTCGTTCCCTCCTATTCTGTGGTTTTACTGTCTTCTGTTGTCTCAGTTGTGATTACATGATTCCAGTCTGCATATGGGTTTCCATTTTCATCGTAAAGAACCGGTGTGCATTCCTGGATAACCACGATATTGAATTCTTCCGGTCTATTCTCCCCTTCCGGGAATTTGTAAGAGATATTGAGTTCCTTGAGTTCCGGTGTGGTTTCGCCTGCCGGAAGAACGCCTTCATAGTGCCAATAACCATCATCTTCGGCTTGCCATCCGCCATTCGGAGCAGTATAGGTAAGTTCCATTGGGGCAAATGCTGTTACTCTTACGAAGCAATCATAATCACCGGTATTTGTAATGGTGACGTGCTTGCCATCTTTATCGACTGTTTCGTTAGGGATGGTTTCGGTAAATCCCATATTCATCGTCACACCGCCACCGGCTGTTGTATAAGTTGTGAAGTATGCCATTGCACTTCCAACTGCCAGGGTTCCGGTAAGAGCAAGTGCTGCCGCTGCCATGATAAGTGGTTTCTTATGTAACTTTCTCATTCCGATTCCCCCTTTCTAGTTCTTTGCTGCCGGTTTGGTGTACTGATACTGACCATTTTCATCGAGTTTAAAATTATTTTTTACGCCGTATCCGCCATTGGTACGTCCATCATGTTTGTTGATAAATGAAACCTCTGCCGGTTTGAATTCTACTTCGGTTTCTTTTTCAGGATTAGCAATGATGTCTGTTTTCTGACTTTTAGCAGAAGCGAGTTCATAGCTTGCACCGCTGTAAACCTCCGTTACCTTGACATGAGAGCCGGCAGGAATCTTCGTGATCGTTACAGAATCATTACCTGCTGCGCTAAAGGTAAGCTCTTCGATTCTGGTTTCTTTTTTCTCATCCAGTGTTGTGATATCGATCTGGAATACGAAGGTTGCCTTGTCTCCGAAGGTAGCATTGTGATCTTTCAGTTCCTTCTTGATCACCAGATCACCGTATCTTACATGTTGTTCCGGTTTCAGACCAACTGCATTGCTGCCAGTCAGATTGTAGATCCACTCATCATTGGTATGATCGTTATTGTAATAATTATTGGTCGGAAGTGATATCAGGTAAGGTGTAAAAGTATAAGTGTAATTTGGCGTAATCACTTTTGGTGTATCTACAAGGTAAAGTCCGGTCTTCAGTCCCGTTATAGTATGGTCGTCATTTGGGTTATCTGTTAGTGTAATGGTTTTGGGTGGTTCAACAACTGTATTTCCATCAGAATCTGTCAGCATCTCCTTTGCGTCATTGGCACGTTTTTTCCATTCAGCAGTGGCATCTGCCAGATTATCTGCATTTACGGAAGAAAGATCCAGTTTCGCAAATGTACCGGTTGCAGTATAGTTGCCGGATTCATCAACCGAAGCAACTTTATACAGGTTTACCGGAATGCCTGCCTTTAGAAGTTCACTGCTTCCCCCAATGTCAAATTGGATGGAACACTCTTTATCGGTATCGATCGCGCTTGCGGCTTTCGCACCCGGAAGAGTGAGCAGTGGAAATGTAAGAGCGACAGCTAAGAGAAAAGTACTTCCCTGTTTTAATCGTTTATTCATCATCGCCTCATGTCCTCCTTAAAAAATCTTGGTTATTCTTTGTGAGCTTTTCTCTTGGAAAGGAATCGCAAGAGAATGATCACAAGAATCGTGATTGAAAGTCCTAAAATTAAATAAAGCATATAATAATTCTGAATGGCTTTTACCATAGAATCTGTAACTGATTCGGTAGCATCCTCTTCGCCGTTATATGGAACTCTGGTTCCTCTTACGAGAAGACGATGGGAGTTGACTCCATATGGTGTACAGGTAAATAAAGTTACCTGGTCTTTTCCTTCTTCAATCTGGAGTGCTTTCTCCAGTGTTTCATGATCGTCTTTGTCTACCATCGGAAGAATCTGATCTACCTTGTAGGCAAGGACTTCATCCAGTACATGGATGTAAAATTTATCGCCAACTTTGAGCTGATCGATATCGGTAAAAAGCTTTGCGCTTGGAAGTCCACGGTGAGCTGCGAGAACACTGTGGGTACTCTCCCCTCCGATCGGAAGCTTTGTGCCGTTCAGATGTCCGACTCCTGTCTGAAGTTCATCATCACCGGTGCCATGGTAAATGGCAAGCTTGATGTTGATCTTCGGAATGGAAAGGTATCCCATTACACCGTCATCTGCAACGTTCAGGATCTTCCAGTATTCGGTATCTTTGATGTCATTTTCATCTTCACCAAATACATCTCCGTAGAGGTTGTTCTGCTGAATGGTATCATTGAAAGCTTTTGCATTTTCCCACTCAGAGGTGAAGTCCTCCGGTTCCATGTCCTGTATTGTATTGTCATAGCTGCTGATCAGCTGATTCTGTCTGTAGGTGTTCCACTGGTTGGATACCGTCGGGTAGATCAGAATCCCAAATCCTATCAAGAATAACAGACCGAAAAGGAAGGTTGAGATTTTTCTTTTCATAGGCATATTCCCTTTCTCGTTCTTATTCTCTTTTTAAGAGGTCTCATTTTTCTTCTTTTGAAGCTTCTTCTCCTTTAAGTATAACACAAGGATGAAGATTGTGGTAATTACAAGACCAATAATTACCCATAAAAGATAATTTGTATGAAGACTGATTCCGCTGAGCGGTGTCTTCTCATCGGCAACTTCCTGTTCCACATAAGGTACTCTGTGACCACGGACCAGAAGCCGCTCGGTATTGACTCCGTATGGAGTACAGGTAAGAAGTGTTACAAGATCTTTTCCTTCTTCTACTGCAAGAGAGGAAGTTTCCTCCGGTTTGACCACGGAAATCTTGTCGACTTCATAACATAATGTTTCGTTTAATACATGGATCAGAAAATGATCGCCTTCTTCCAGCTGATCCAGATCGGTAAAAAGAGACGCACTCGGAAGTCCACGGTGTGCGGAGATAACGGCGTGTGTACTTTTACCGCCGATTGGAAGAGAGCTTCCTTCCAGATGTCCGGCTGCCTGTTTGAGAACATCTTCATCGGTAGTGTGGTAGATCGGAAGCTTGATGTCAATCTTCGGGATATCCACGATTCCCATCATCTCGTCACCGGCAATGTTCAGAGCATCCATGTAGGACTGGTCTTCTTTGTCACTGGCTGCGGCTACTGCAAATGAGTCAGGAAGGATACTTGGAAGTAATGCTTCGTTGTAAGCTTCTGCTTTCTGCAGTTCTGCATCATAATCAATCTCATGTGCTGCATCCTTTTCGGATACAGTCTGTTCATAACTGCTGATCAATTGCTTTTGCCTGTAGTTATTCCACTGGTTTGCAACGAATGGATACAGCAGTAAGGACAACCCGGCTAAAAATATGATGCCAATAATAAGTTTGTTTGCTTTGCGTTTCATCCGAACTCTCCTTGCTGTTGTATTATTTTTTAGGAATCCGGGGCGACCTGCCCCGGATTCAGTATCTGGTTATAAATAATCATGAAAGATTATTTGTTTGTTTTTTTGCGGCTTGCGAAGAATAAGCCAGCTGCTGCGATCATGATGAGGCATCCAGCGATTGTGAAGATTGTAGTACCGATACCACCTGTTGATGGAAGAGCGGAAAGTTTTGTATCATTTAACTGACCTTCATTATATAATTTAGCTGTAGCAACATCTCCATTTACAGTAAGTGTAAGAGTTTTACCATCTGTATTGATAGAATATCCTTCTGGTGCTTTAGTTTCTTCGAAATGATAAGAACCAACATCTAAACCTTCTACATCTATCATACCATTTTCATCAGTTACAAGTGTTGCAGATGCATCTTCTGTATTTGGTGCATATTTATATTTTCCGTTGCGTTCTTTTACGAATGTTAAAGGTGCTTCTTCGCCATCTTTATACAATACAAATTCAGCGTTTGCTAAAGCATTATTTACATCGCCATCACCATATTTCAGTAAAACGAGTTCTCCAGTAAATAACTTAACCGGGGGTTTATCAGCACCGTAGTCTACACCAGCTGCATGACTACCAGCTTTGTTTTCTACTGTTGTTGTGGTTACTTTTGCAGTATAGGTAACTGTGATTTTCTTTCCAGCGTTCGGATTGTCTGTATCGGCAACTAAAGTGTTTAAATTAACGGTAAATCCTTTACCATCTTCATTTACTACGATTTCTCCAACTTGCCCTTCTTTGCCTTCCATAGTTACACTGCTAACTGCATTTGGACCTGCTAAATAATATTCAGCACCTTTAATTTTATCAGTAATTGTAAATGTTCTGTTATCAGTATTAGCTGCATCAATAAATGGTACATATGCTTCGATTGTATAAGTTACGATATCTCCGATTGCTACTACATGATCGTCATCAGCTACTGTTTTGTCTACAGTTGTTGGAGATTTTTTAGCTGTTACTTCTGCATTTGTTAATGCTGGATATGGTTCTCCAAATCCTACATATGCTGTTGCTGTTTTATAAGTAAATCCTGTTTCTTCTGCTTTGATTGCATAAATACCAGCTGCGCTTACTTCGATTTTTGTTTTATCTGTTGATTTTGTGAAACCTTTAAGTGGTGCAACTTTACTTAATGCTAAGTCAATGTTTGCTGCTGTAGCAGTTTTTGCAGTTACACCTGTTGGTAATTTAACATTATTATCATTGTACTTAATTAATCCCCAGATAACCTGCTGCTGTGCATCATCTGAATCTGTAAGTCCGAATGCTTCTGTAAAGCATGCTCCTGCACCATTAGTAAATGTCCAACCAGAAGTTTTGGTTTCATCTTTCTGGATAATCTGCATGTACTCAACTTTATTAGCTTTGTCAAAGTTTTTAAGTATAATTGTTGCTTTTGCATCTGCTGCAAAAGATGTCATACTCATTCCGAGCACCATAGCCAGTGTTAATAACACTGCAAAGATTTTTCTCATCTTCTTCATATTTTTGTCTCCTTTTCATTTAAGGGCGTTGCCCATTTTTTATTGTCCCCTCATATGGGATAATAACGTTTTTGTGTGGCAAGAAGCCACTGAAAAATTAATTCTTACAATTATTTTTCCAGCACCTCCTTGCATTTGTTTTTATATAAGATCCATACGGCCGCAAACATAAGTAACATGCCGCCAATCATATACAAGTAAATTCCGGTGCCTCCAGCTGATGGGAGGGAATAGAGAATTTCGTTTTTTACAGTTAAGGTATATTTTCCATCTGTGCCCGAAAGTGTCCACATTGTAGGTGAATCTGCAAGTACTTTTCCACCCTTATCTGTTAAAGTAATCTTACCCTTTTCCTGTTTGAAATAAATCTTGTCTGCTAACAACATACAAGCTTCCGGTGCCTTTACTTCTTCCAGATAGTACTGTCCAGATTGAAGATTTTTGAGTTCAGCTTCTGATCCATCGGTATTTATTACCTGGATGGTTTCTCTTGTCTGATTTTTTCCAGACTTATCTGTATATTCAAATTTCTGAAGTTCATATGCTCCCTCATCATTCTTCTTATACAGCTTGAATTCTGCGCCATCAAATTTTGTTCCGGCTACTGAAGTCGAAGTCTTAATCAAATCTAAATCTGCAGTTTGCTCTGAATAAGTATTCGTGATCTGAATCTCAGCGTTCTGTGTTTCTTTAAATGTGTATGTTCCAGCTGCAAACATTGTCCACTGTTTTGATGCATCAAACGTAAGTTTAGCCTGTTCGTCATACTTGATCTCACCATTTTTGAATACCAACGTGTCTTTTATTCCATTTCCACTATAGAAATAGCATTTTTCTAATGTTGCTTTTGGACTAAATCCGATTCCATCTTTCTTATCACTTATTAATTGCACTATCACCCTACGTTCGCTGATGCTTACCGGTGTCCTTGTCCACACAAAGTAGCCTTCGTTTCCAGTGAGCTGTGCAACAATTAAATTAACTTTTCCAATCTGAAATTCCGTTGGTGCACATGTAGTTATTGAATTTCCAGATGGATCATATGATCCAATTTCTGCTTTCTTTGTAGATACTGAAAATTCATTCCAGTCTGTCACCGTTTGTTCATTGACAGTGACGGTTACATCGTATCCTTCTTTATTGTAATTATTTTCGCTGACTTTGTATGTGCCATCCAAACAATCTTCCAGTTTCCAGGTGTATGTCCATACTTTTTCATCATCACTGCCCTGAAGAATACTGTCTAATTCACTTACATCCATTGTAAGCGGTTTAGTCGTATTTGTTTCAATATGAGTCAATGTAATTGTATACGGACTACTTGCCTTTGCCAACTCTCGAATCTGATCTTTTGTAAGCCCTTTAAATGTTTTTGTTACTTCAATAAACGGCTTATCTTCCTGATCTTTCTTCTTATTCAGAATCGTAGTGGTCTTTCCATCACTTGATTCAGTAACCTGACCGTAAAATGCCTTTGTCGCATCTGTCTGGACTTCTTCTACTGTGTAATGGATATCTGTTTCTTTGATACTACCATCCGCAGCTTTGTAGAAGTATTTAGTTGGAAGATTTTCCCACGTATGTGTCCAATTGTTTGTTTCTGACAAATTAAATTGCATGGAGGTCGGAAGATTTTTTACATCTGCACTTGTAAGATACTTCGGATTACCAGCGTTTATGTTAGAATCCGCCGCTTCTGTTACATAGGCCTTCAACTCGACATCAACTGCTACTTTATCTGAGTCATATTCCCACTGTTTAACCACTGTGTGAGGAACTGTACTGGCGTCTACCTGTATAACAGGTTTCGCATAAGGTTTCGTATACGTTTTGTTATTGTACTTGTATGTTACATTAGCTGATACGTTTGAATAGAATCCATTTTGTTCTGAAGATGTTCCATCATTCCTAGTATCATTTCCAGGTTTTTTGCCTGTATCAAGATATTCGTCTGTATTTTCATCACCAGTATCTGTATAGTTTTCATTCTGATACTTCAGATAGGCTTTTGTAGTTGGCTGGATTTTTGCTGTTACATAATACGTGTAACCTGATTCCAGTTTATAGTCAGATTTAAATCGCATAATAATCTGAGTCTTACCATCTGAGTCTTTTTGTGTCTGGGTAGTTATAATGTCTGATACGTCTACTTCATTTCCTGAAGCATTTTTCAGTTTATTGATAACCTTTCCAGTTTCATCTTTGACAACCACCTGTAACTTTTGATCAGCTAATTCAACTTCATCGGTTAACGTATCGGTTACAGTTACCTCTGTACAAAGAAGTTCTGTTGCATCTCTGATGATTGAATCAAAAGCATTTTTCAAATTACTTGAATCTGTACCGTTGTAACTGCCTTTTACTGTTCCGCTCGGAGCATTGCTGATCAGACTTGATAAATGATTGTAACTATCTTCAGGACCAACTCCGACTGTGTAGAAGTAGTTCATACTCATTTTGCTAAGTTGAGTTTGGGCATTGGCCATTGCTGTATCACTATAGCTATTTCCGTCACCACCACCAATTCCAGTTATATTACCTTGGCTATCCTTTTTGTAGTAGAAGGTTGGATCACCATCTGACAGAAATACAACTATTTTTGTTGCATCAGTTCGTCCGCTATCAAGTAATTGCTTTGCTTTTATTAATCCTGCTTCATAATTTGTTCCACCGGCCTGTTTGCCATAATAATAACCCCCCGGATATGGATAGTTTCCAACTTGGGTGGGATATTTAATCGAGTCCTTTGTCCACTCTGTTTCGATACCCGCTTGTGTATCAAACGACACAACTGCAAATTGAGCATCTACATTTTTCTTGCTTTTCAATTTGGCAACAGCAGCTTCTACAGCTTTTTGCTGATTGAAGAAACGACTATTTTCATTCGTTGTGTAGTCATTTAGGTTATTCTTAGAATTCATTTCACGCATCATACTGTTCGACGTATCCATCACGAACAGTACATCCAGCTTATTCGCATAGGACTCGCTTCCAACTGCACCTGAAACATTTAATGTAAGATTGTATGTACCATCTTCATTCTTAGCAATATACTTTTCATGAGACAGTTCTTTCTTTGTTTCAACAATGCCCGGTGTCGGAGGCTGTACTGGTGTGCTTGCTGAGTTGATAATCTGGTATTCACCACTGGCAAGCTTTCCAAGTTCTGTTGTACCATCTGCCAGGTATATCCTTGCACTTAAATCACCACTACTATCGGCAGTTACTTTTACTTTCCATGACGTTGTTGATGTAACATAACCGTTTGGTGCCTGTGTTTCTGTTAATGTATAGGTTCCGGCTACGAGCTGCTGGAACTGAACTAATCCATCCTTGTCGGAAGTTGCAGGCATTGTAGCCTGTGTGCTGTCATTCATTAAACTAAACTGTGCACCAGGAAGACCTTTTCCTTCTGCATCTGTTTTATAGAATGAAATGTTTGTCATCTTTGTCTGATCGACTTGCTGTATCTTCGCTGATGGAAGAGTAAACTCCATCTGACAATTAGATGCGCCTGCACCACGTTCCATATAAAGGATTGTCAATGTATGAGTCTGTTGTTTTTGTGCTTCTGTCAGATTTTCTTTATCACCAATATACTGCCACAAATCAACATCTCCTGTTGCTGCGCTATGAATACCACCAAGATCAATGACTATTTTCTTACCATCAAGAACTACCCATAAATCATCGTCACCTGTGAATTTGTAATTAAGTGGTCCTACATAATCACCGATTTTGAATGTGACATCATATCGCATTCCGAAATAATTGTTATTGCCTCTTTCACTATCTTCATAAGAAGGTAGCACTTTGTCTAACGGATAGAAATTGTTTCCTGCGCCTGCAACCCAGTTTCCTTTGCCATCTTTTACGCCACTAAGTGTATACGTATCACCATGTCGGTTAAAAACCAGAGTGTAGTTTTTATAGACTTTTCTCAGAAATCTCTCTTCAGCACTGCTATTCCAAGATGCTTTGTAATTAATGCTAAAATCACTATCTACAAAAAATCCCGGTTCTGCGTAATTGAATATTACATTTCCTTTATCATCAATTCCCTTTAGTAATTTTGGAATTGTACTATCGTTTCCAGTCCAACAGTTTGCATCTTTTGTTGGACCAACGTTACCATCTGGCAATCTACTTGGCAAACTAATCTTATACTTTTGATACTCCGGATAATTTTGACCATTGTTTGGATCATTCGTGCCTGCAATAAGTTTTTTGTTTTCACTAACCTTTGTTAATTTGTCATTTGTCAACTGATTAAATGAATAATAGCTATCGCCGAGTATGCTGTTTTTTGTTCCTGCTTTAACTGTATAGTCATAAAATATAGTACTTCCAGGAAACCTCTCATATTGAGGATCACAATAAACCTTAATTGTACAATCGCTTACGACTTGGATTTCTTCGGATGTTGATATCCAGTCGAATCCTCCAGTTGCATTACTCTTCTGTGCCGAATTTATGTTCCAGTTATCAGCTATGTCATAATTGCTTATGCTTTCCCCAGGTGATAATTCCTTTTTGCTTGCATATATCATAGTCTTTGGATTCTGGGTATCATCATAGTATTCGATGGTAACGTTAACCTTCGAATTACCTTTCTGAACAATGACATATTTTGAAAAATGCGGAGCATCAAATACAACTTTTCCTTCTCCATCAACAGCACCCTTCATGTCTTCCGCTACGTTATTATCATCCACATGCAGTACTGCTGCATTCTCGCTGGATGTGATCTCCGGGGTGTCTACGCTGACCTGTACCGGAGTGGTTGGCTGTACTTCGGAACCGTTTACCAGGAATTTGATATCGTAGGAGAAGATATTCTTGATGGAAAACTGTTCTTCGATCGCTTTTTCTTCTACTGCTTTTTCGATTTCCTTTACTTCGTCTTCTGAAGTGATCTCTGTTACGGAAAGCTGTGCGTCTGCGGGAAGAGCATCGGCTGATCCATTTACTTTAACAGTAGCATTTCCTACTTGTACTGACCATTCTTTTTTCGAAGGTATTTCGATGTCAGGTGTATCAGACACATCTTCGGTAATCGTATTTTCAGTAGACACATCTTCAGTAGTTGTATCTTCTGTAGTTGTATCTTCAGTAGTTGTATCTTCAGTAGTTGTATCTTCTGTAGCCTCATCTGCCGCCGGTTCTGTTACGACTTCGGCCTGGCTCTGGCTGTCTGTGTTCTGTGCCTCATCTGCCACCGGTTCTGTTACGACTTCGGTCTGGCTCTGGCTGTCTGTGTTCTGTGGCTCATCAGCAAAAGCTGATGTCGCACTGCTAAGCACAAGTACCATGCAAAGCATGAATGCTATTAAACGTTTCTTTGTATTACTTTTCATGGCGTCCTCCTTCTATTCCTCAATTCTGACTTCATAATTGTTATCAAGTGCTCCGTCTATCAGCTTCAATAATTCAAGGGCACTGCGGAAATGCTGCTCTCGCTGCTCTTCCACCCAAGTAACGCTGCCCTGCCAGGATGAATTCTGGCGGTATCTGACATTGAGAAAGAAAGTCCCTTTTTGTCCACGATTCTCGATGAAATCTTCCGGTGACTGTACTTTATCAAGCCGGTCAACACCTGAAAACTGGGTTGAAGTGAAAGAACGTGCGCTGGTGGATGCCTGTGGAAATTCGAGTCTGTCGAAGAAATCATCAGCTAATTCGATCAGCTGAAGGATATTGGTGAATTTCCAGGGTTCTTTGCTGTAGCAGTGATAAATCCGACCGGACAGCTCTCCATCATTAATATTATCAATACACATGTTAATAAAGTTTGGTGCATACCAACTGATTTGATAGCTCTGTTCCATAAATTATCTCCATTTCTGCCCTGCTGCGAAGATAACATGATTGCAGCTTACCAGGTTTTATTCTCAGTATTGAACTGAATCGGTGAATCTTGCCGGTCTACTTCGGCTACAGAGGACACGAAGTAGTCCAGGTACTGCTTCCAGCTTTTATGCTCTCTGGAGAAGTATCTCTGGATTCTGTCGAAAATCATGCTGCAGTTCTCTTTGTTCGTACCAACGAGAAGTATCAGAAACTGTGATGGGCTGTATTTGGTAAAGGAGTCTCCTTTACGCAGACACTGCTGGATCGTATTCTGAAGCTCACCTGAAAGAACTTCAAGCTTGTCCGGCTTGTCCATCGGCATTCCTTTTCCGTTGGTGATGCTACATAACATTAAGTATACGGACTGTCCGTTCCTCTCAATGATTCGGGAAACGAGACGGTAACTGTCACGGAAACTTGGCAGGCTGCAGTAAAAAGCACCGCCGCGTATATCGTCCTCTTTCAGACGTTCCTTGATGTCGCCGAGTTCCTGTGGTTTGTAGTTAAGGCGGCTACTCATCTGCTCGAACTGCTGCATCATATGTTCAGAAGGGCGGATTCCAAGCTCTTCGAAAAATAATTTGGCATTCCTGCACAGCATCCTTATAGCGGTTCAATGCCATATAGCAGTCGATGCGGACGGATTGCCATTCATCGAACGGATATAACTGGCATGCCGGCTCACAGAAACGAAGCGCCTCTTCATAATCTCCGCGTTCGATCAGAAGCTTACAGAGCTCCTGAAGGGATTCAGAATAAATATTCTTATATTGGACGCTTTCAACAAGGACCCATTCATCTCCTGAAAGTTCTGGAAGAAATTCCCCACGGTACATCAGACAGATCTTCTTAAGAAGTGCCAGCTTTTTTACCTTATCGGTACACGTCTGCACGTCTTTTGACAGAACCTTAAACTGATGTGCATCAACTTCGGTCGGCATCGGAGCATCCCATCGATAAATACCTTTTTTGATGTTGATATAATCATGACTCGGAAGTCCGGCATCTACGATGATCTTTTTAAGACGGTGTGCGGTTACCCGAAGGTTGTTGGCAGCATCGGCAAGTTCTTCTCTTCCGTATAATTCATCAAGAAGCTTATCTCTGGAGATACCGGTATCGCCATGGTAGAGTAATATCTGCAACAATTTCATTGCTTTTGTCGTTGTGTTGCGTCCGAATGATACGGGAATCTCTCCGTAGCTTGCTGAGAATCCTCCGAATAAACGAACCTTTAAGACAGGTAAATGATCACTCATAAATTAACCCCCAATTTTACTATTGTGATGGTTTATAACTGATTTCTATTGTAATGGTCTTTGATTTCTTTGTCAAATAAATTAAAGCATGTTAGACCAAATAACTTCTTTTAATGTTTTGATTATGCTATACTTTTTCTAGTTGAGTTTTTGGGACTGTTTCACTGTGGAAAAGAAAGGAGGAATTCTGTGCGGCAGAACGGTTTATATGAACAAAAAAGACGCTGGCAGAGGATTTTTCTTTTCTTTTTTCTGCTATTTCTGACAGGTGTACTGATACCTGGCGGATGTGCATTGGGGGGGAAAAAAAGTCAGTCCGGGGAAAAGGGGGATCCGAGAGATCCATCGGTGCAGGTGCTTCAGACGGAGGCTTCCGGTGAAGTGACATATGGAAATGACCTGGTTGTACTGGATGCATCACATACGGCAGATGGCTATGTGATGATCTGTTATAATGGAAGTAATGAAAAAGTCAAGCTCCAGGTGACATCCCCGGATGGCACAGAGTATACCTATCCGGTTACGGTTGTTGGTGATTATGCGGTTTATCCGCTTCCGGGCGGGAATGGTTCTTATAAGGTAACACTTCTGGAGAGTGTGTCTGTAGAGGACAATCTGTATGCGGTAAGCTTTACCCAGGATCTGGACGTACAGATCGCAGATGAATTTGCCCCGTTTCTGCATCCGAATTATTATGTGAATTTCACGGCAGATTCCAAGTGTGTAAAAAAGGGTGAGAGTCTTGCAGGAAAGGACTGCTATTCGGATCTGGATGTGGTAACGCAGATTTATAATTTTGTAATTAAAAATATTTCCTATGATAAAAAGAAAGCGGAGAATGTTCCGTATGGGTACACACCGGATCCGGATGAGACACTGGATACCGGGAAAGGAATCTGTTTTGATTATGCGGCGTTGATGTCGGCAATGCTCCGGTCGCAGCGGATTCCGACGAAGCTGGAGGTTGGCTATTCCGGTGATGTGTATCATGCATGGATCAGCTGTTATGTTGATGAGATCGGCTGGGTGGATAACATCATTGAATTTGACGGAAAGAACTGGTCGATCATGGATCCGACACTTGCTGCAAACAACAGTGCTTCGGATGTGAAGAAGTATGTGGGGAATGGAAAGAATTATGTCACAAAGTATACCTATTAGATAAAAGAAAGCCGGATAAGAAGAATGTGGCAGGAATGTGAAAAGGAGGATGGCATATATGGAAAAGCGGACACAGCAGGGGAAGCTTACGAATCTGGAAATTGCTTCGTTCTGCAGTGAAATGGCAATGATCCTGAAGTCTGGGATTTCTGTCCTGGAGGGAGTTGATCTTCTCCGGGAGGATGCGCAGACGAAGGCAGAAAAAGAGCTGTTGGATGAGATTTATCAGTCAGTGATGGATACGGGCAGGCTGGATCAGGCGCTGGAAGAGACGAAAGTATTTCCGGAGTATCTGATCCGTATGACGCAGATCGGAGAAGAGACAGGAACTTTAGATGAAGTAATGGAATCTCTGGCGGAGCATTATGACCGAGAGGAAGCGATCAGGAGAAGTGTTCGGAGTGCCATCTCCTACCCTCTTCTGATGATCGGGATGATGCTGGTGATCATTATCATTTTGATGACAAAGGTTATGCCGGTATTTGATCAGGTGTTCCGCCAGTTTGGTCAGGAAATGACCGGATTTTCAAGAGGGATCCTGCTTGCAGGCAATGCTCTTTCCAGATATTCGGCGGTGTTTGCGGTACTTTTGGCGGTGATCGTCTGTGCGGGTATTTATTTTACAAAGACAGAGAGCGGCAGAAAGAAACTGTATCACATCGGATCCGGGTTTGCATTTTCAAGGGAGCTGAAGGATAAGCTGTCGGCATGCCGGTTTGCCGGAGGAATGTCACTGGCACTGAAAAGCGGACTGACGCCGGAACAGGGAATGGAATTTTCAGAGAACCTGATCGAGGATGATGATTTCCGGAAGAAAGTAGCAGAATGCAAAGCGGATATGGAAAATGGAACGGATATCGCAGAGGCACTGGTGAAAGCCGGAATCTTCACAGGTGTTTATGCGCGAATGACATCCATTGCCGGGAAAGCCGGAATGATGGATGAGATGATGGGAAGGATTGCCGATGAGTGTGAGGAGGAAGTGGATGAAAAGCTTTCTTCTATGATTGCAGTTCTGGAACCGACGCTGGTGATCATCCTGTCGGTGATCGTCGGAACGATCCTTCTGTCGGTTATGCTTCCGCTTCTTGGAATTATGTCAGGACTTTAGGAGGTATGCTATGTGGAGAAAAGAACGGGAACGGTTTTATCACGGAAAACGGCAGCACCCACTTCGGAATTTCTGTCTGTCCCTTCTGCTGTTTGTATGTATCTGCAGTGCTTTTTTCAGTGGATTTGAAAGGCTTTCGGACACGACAAGACGCAGGCAGAAGGAAAGTCTGGAAAATGCACTCTGGCGTGGTGTGACGCAGTACTATGCGCTGGAAGGACACTATCCGGAGACGCTTGATGATCTGACGGAAAACTGTGGGATCCAGTATGACAAGAAGCAGTTTTTTATTGATTATCAGATTGCCGGTGCCAATATTCTTCCGGACATTACGGTGATCGAACGATAGGAGGAAATGGGCATGAAGCGTAGAAATGAAAAAAAGCATGTGATTGATTTTCTTTTTCCTCTTGCAGTCTTTTTCGTGCTGGCGGCATCATCGGTCGCCATTGTGGTTCTTGCATCGGGATTTTACAGCCGGCAGGTGAAGACCTCGTCAGCTTCCTATTCGGGACGGACGGCACTTGCCTATGTGACGGAGAAAATGCACCAGAATGATGAAAATGGTGCGATAGCAGACGGAACCTTTGATGGGGAAAATGCTCTCGTGATCCGGCAGCGTTATGATGAGAAGGATTATGTGACATATCTGTATGCGTATGATGGATACTTAAGAGAGCTTTTTGTCCGGGATGGAACGGAAGCAAAAGCATCCGATGGACGGAAGATCCTGGCAACAAAGGACTTCGAGGCTAAGGAAACTTCAGATGGGATTTTTCATCTGTATTGTGAAAATGAAGACGGGAAAAAGACAGATACATTTGTCAGTGTGAAGAGCGCTGCAAGATAGATGGGAGAGGATTTATGGAACGGACACCGGCAAAGCGTTCCAGCCTGTTTTTGCTGGAACTGATGATTGCAATTTTATTTTTCTGCCTTGCTTCTGCGGTGTGTGTGCAGATTTTTGTGAAGGCGCACACGACCAGCCGCGAGACACAGGAACTGAATACGGCGCTTGAGAAGGTTTCCGGGTATACAGAGCTTTTTCTTGCGGATGCGCTGACGGAGGACACGGAGGTCTTCTATGACGCAGACTGGCAGGAATGCAGTAAGGATGAGGCTTCGTATGAGATCGTGATCCGGGTGGAGCCGGATGGAAAGCTTTTGCATGGAACATTTACGGTGCAGCGCCTGTCCGGAGAACAGCCGGAAGAAATCTATTCGGTGGAAACAGACCGGATGACAGGCACGGAAAGGGAGTGACAGGATGAAGAGAAAGAAAAGGGGATCATACCCGGGGATTCAGATCGGAACGTCGTACCTGCTTGTGATCTTTGTAATCCTGTGTCTGGTGACATTTGCTACACTCTCACTGTCAAGTGCAAAAAGGGATCAGAGTTATAGTCAGCAGCTTGCCGGTCGGGAAACGGCGTATTGTGAGGCAAATGCAAAAGCGGCGCAGATCATGGCGCAGATCGATGATGCATTTGCAAAAGAGGATCCTGTATTTGCGATTCGACAGATTGAGGGCGTGACAGCTGAGGAAGACGGAGCGAATCTGGATATTTCCTATATGGTTCCGGTCACGGACAGTCAGAATCTGGAAGTCGAGATCCTGGCAGATCCGGTAAAGGGAACGCAGAAGGTTGTAAAATGGAAAGAGTCAGCATCTGAGAAATGGGAAGAAAAGTCAACACTTCCGGTCCTTGGAAGTGACTGATGCGAAAGGAGTTTGAGCTATGGATATCATTGTACTGCTTCAGCAGGCAGTTTTAAATCATGCATCGGATATATTTGTTGTAGCAGGTCTTCCGGTTTCTTATCGGGCAAATGGAAGAATCTGCAGGGAGAAGGAAGAAAAGCTGATGCCGCCGCAGACGAAAGAATGCGTTGAGGAATTATATAAGCTGGCAGGAGGACGGGACATCCGGGTTCTTGAAGAAAAAGGAGATGATGATTTTTCTTTTGCTGTTCCGGGACTTTCGAGATTCCGTGTCAGTGCGTACAAACAGAGGGGTGCGCTCTCAGCCGTTATCCGTGTGATCACATTTGAACTGCCGGAGCCGAATGAGATCGGGATTCCGGATCCTGTGATGAGCTTTTATAATCTGTCAAAAGGTCTGGTGCTTGTGACGGGCCCGGCGGGAAGTGGAAAATCTACTACGCTTGCCTGTCTGGTGGATAAGATCAATCATTCAATGGAAAAGCATATCATTACGCTGGAAGATCCGATCGAGTATCTGCACCGGCATGATAAAAGTATTGTAAGCCAGAGGGAGATCAATGTGGATACGGAAAGCTATGTCAATGCACTACGTGCTTCGCTCCGGCAGAGCCCGGATGTGATCCTGCTTGGTGAAATGCGTGATTATGAGACGATCGATGTGGCAATGACAGCAGCGGAAACCGGGCATCTGGTATTTTCTACCCTGCATACGATCGGAGCAGCAAATACGGTTGACCGTATCATTGATGTATTTCCGGCAAACCAGCAGAGGCAGATTGCAGTTCAGCTGTCCATGGTATTGCAGGCTGTAATTTCACAGCAGCTTGTGCCGACAGTGGATGGAAAACAGGTCCCGGTATTTGAGATCATGACGATCACTCCGGCGATCCGCAATATGATCCGCGACAATAAGGTTCCGCAGATTGATGGAATCGTGTATTCGTCTAATAAAGAAGAAATGCATTCGATGGATTTTGGTCTTCTGAATCTGTATAAAGAGGGGAGGATCACAGCGGAGACGGCTCTCTCCTATGCATCAAATCCGGAAATGCTGAAGAAAAAGCTATAGAGAAACATAACAGGAAGGGGCTGCGGTGAAGCAGTCTCTTCCTGTTTATCGTCAGTGTTTTAAGATTTAGTCAAGGGCTGCAATTGCTTCGATCACGATATCATACTGTTTTTTGACATCGGTGATCAAACCGTCAAGGTTGTCGTATTCCTGGCTGCGGAGCTTTTCGGTCAGAGCACTGCTGACATTGTAAAGTGCAGTAAATCCAAGGTTTACGGCAACACCTTTTAAGGTATGCATTGCACGAAATGCGGTTTCGTAGTCCTTTTTAGCCCAGGATTCTTCAAATAAAGCCATATTGTTGTCTTGCGGAAATTTGAGGACAAATTTGTGTATCATATTTTCATTCATAAACCGGTGAAGAATATCATTATAGTCGCCACCAATTTTTACATAACATTCTTGAAGTGTCATTGTCTACAGTCCTTTCTGAACTTTTTTATCTTTGTGAAATCCGTATATTTTTGCCCCCAACATTTTAACATGATTGTAGCATGGCGCGTTATGCTTTACAAGATATTTCATATTATGAATTGTTATGGTAATGAAAAAGGCTTATTTATTCGAAGAAATTGCATCATTTAACTGATTGTACCATTCTTTAGTCTGTGCTTCGTTGCTGCTGTTCAGAAAAATGGTGGTATCTGTTGTCTTTATCTGAAGAACCGGAGGATGTTCAATCCAGATATACATCTGGCAATGTCCGGTTTTGCTGCCACGGAAATTACCGAGAAGTTTGCTGTTATCTTCGGAACCATCAGACCGGTAGAATTTTTCATCCGGCAGATTATCCAGAAGAGTTACTGATTCCACATCGGCAAGAGCAAAGGTTGCTGTTTTATAGCCGGATGTAATAGAATACTGGGCAGCATTTTCCGTCAGGCGGATCGGTGTAAAATCGATCCGGATACAGAGGATACACATCCAGAGGAGAAGAAGTCCGGTGCCGACGAGCATTCCTCCGGTGACATATTTTGCAGAAGGGTGTCCGTAGTTCAGAGAATAATTCATGCTGTTCACACGGTCCTGTACAAAATACCGTTTGTCATTTGGATTGTTGTACCAGCCTTTTCGCCAGTAATAGTCATCATCAATATAAAATGGTGTGCTGTCCTGGGAGAGGATCCGCTCTTTTTCCTTACGCAGCCAGAAAAACATGATCAATATGATGGCAGCCGGTATCAGTTCGAGGAAAATGTAGATGCCCATTCCAACTCCGCCAATCCAGTTGCTGGATGCAATATCCCGGATGATCCCGAGATAGGCGCCGGTATTGCAAATGTTGGAGACAAAAAGGAATATGGTGTATAAACGCTTTTCCAGTGCATTGATCTGCAGGTTGATCTGTGAATTTTCACTGTAAATTTTGTTTGGCATATGGGCGAATAAATAGCCGGTACCCATGTAAGCTGCCGCGACAAGAATTGTGCAGAGAAGCATGACTCTTCCATCACTTTCGGTCAGCAGATAAGTACGGACCTGTGGGAAAAACAGAGGGATCAGAATCACTGCAGCCGGGATCAGATGAAGCTTTGCAGGCAGTATCTTTTTCGCAATTTGTGAGGAAGTGCGGGTATCCACTGCAGCGGACACATCTGCATTTGCTGAGCTGATCCATCCATTTTTCTGCTTAATGTCGTATACTTTCTGGTGATAATGATAGACACGGAGAATGGTAAGAAGGCAGAATTCTACGAACCACAGTGTCCATACGGTAATAAAAATAGAAAAGTAAGTAAAGCAAAGCAGGCATACCGCAATTCCTGCCAGCATGTTCCACAAATAAAACTGGCGGTTGCGCTTTTTATAAAGCTGGAGAAGCTCTTTTACGTCGGGATGTTCAAGTTCAGATTTAGGAATATGGACTCCCATCAGCATTCCTTCCCGGTATTTTGCAATATTTCCATAGACTCCGGCAAAGATGCCGACCATGGAAATGTCTGTAATTAAAAATATAATCAGCATCATCATTTCACTGTTACCTCCATTTCGTTAAATGTTCTCTGGCAGAGTTCCAGGAAGTCGGTCAAAGTCATGCCGTGGAACTTTGCTTCTGCGCTTAAAAGTTCCAGTTCATCTGCCAGCTTTTCGTCAAAGCGGTTATCTTGTGGAGCAGAGGAAGTGGGATAACAGATGGTTGTTCCCTTACGCCGGTCTGTCTCGAGGAAGCCTTCTGTTTTCAAAAGCTGGTAAGCTTTGCTGACGGTCATGGTGTTGATACCGAGATCGGTTGCCATCTGGCGGACGGTCGGAAGCGATTCCCCCGGCTCAAATTCCCCTCGCCCGATTCCTTTGACAATCTCGTTGCGCAGCTGAAGGTAGATCGGGACTTCGGACTGCATGTTGATCTTGATGATCATATATCGGCATCTCCTTTCTGTGAGATTTGATTGTATTATACCATGTAATACAAATAATACAATAGGAGGATAAAAAAACAGGAAAATGATGTACACGCTTTCAAGGTGCAAATAAATCTTAGAATTTGTTTTCCTGAAAGCGCGTATGTCAGTTCCTTGATTTCGTGAACTAAGAAGGTTAAGATAACCGACTGCCTGTATGTGAGTTAATAAACTTCTGCATATAAGTCCGAATTTTTTCCATTTGCTTTTTTGTAGAAGGATTGCTATATGGAATCCTGTCGATAATGCGGTTTAAGTAGTCATTTTCCGCTATGATATCAAAGCTTTCTTTGAAGTTAATATCGAAGAAATAGACAATATAAGATACCCAGTAATCCATCTGTGTGACGCGGTCTGCGGAAAGGATACATTTGTTTTTAAAAACTGTTTCGTATACCTTTTGGGTTATGTTCTGTGTACCGAGTTCTTCTTCAGAAACGTTAATAAAGGTGTTTGTGGAGTCTACGAGCTTTACCCGGCAGTTGTCCAGCTTGTCCTCATCACGGATCAGCTTTGCGTGTAAAAGTGTCTGCGAATCTGAGATTTCAGGGAGTTCATAATCGCTGTGGTGGGCGATTGCAGTGTAAATGATGGAGTCCCATTTGTCATCCGGAAGAAAGCGGCGGATCATGCCTTCATCAAAAAGCACTTTTACACCGTAAGCAGCGTGATCCATTGTGCCAGGCTCAAAGCTGTCGTAGCGCTTTAACTGCTCAAAACGCCCGATGTCGTGAAGGAGTGCAATCAGCCTTGCAAGGTCGGTGTCTTCGGTTGAAAGATGCATCCTTTCGGCAAGCTCTTCTGCCTGTTTTACAACGCCGTAGGTGTGGATGATTTTTAATTTTATGCGGTCATTTTCGCGGTCGTATCCGTTAAGGTAAGATTCAAATTCTTGTTGTGCGAGTGGATAGTACATGAAATTAAGCCTCCTGGAAATATATGGTTAGTGATTAAAAGCTTTATGAATATGATAACACAAATTTTATTATTTTTTAATTGCTTCTGCCAAGAGAAACCAGTATTATTTGAAATAAGGCGAATGTAGAAAATCAAATCATATATAGATATGAGTGTATTTATTGTAGATAAAATTTTATATCTACACGAAACATGAGTTATGACGAATTTACTTATTAACCTTTTTCGATTATAATGGAGGCAGAAATGAGAAAACAAAAGAAAAAGATTCGTCATAACAAACAAACTCATAACCGGCAATATAAAGATCGATTATGGAGAATGATCTTTAATAACAAAGAAGATCTGTTGCAGCTTTATAATGCAATCAATCACACAGACTATCAGAATCCTGATGATCTGGAAGTAAACACATTAGAAGATGTCCTTTATCTATCTATGAAAAATGATGTATCCTTTCTGGTGGGTGGTACAATGAATCTGTATGAACATCAAAGTACCTTTAATCCCAATATGCCACTACGTGGCGTGTTCTATTTCGGAAGGCTATATCAGGGATATGTAGCAAAGAATGATCTGGATATATACGGAGAAAAAAGACTACGGCTCCCGATACCGAAGTACATTGTTTTTTATAATGGAACAAAGGATGAACCAGATTCAATGGAATTAAAGCTGTCTGATTGTTTTGAAGCGACAGATGATGAAAAATCGTGTCTGGAATGTACAGCGATTATGCTGAATATCAATTATGGTCATAATCAGGAGCTGATGCATCAGTGCAGACGGCTGGAGGAGTATGCAATATTTGTGCGATGTGTCAGGGAATATATGCAGTTGGAAGATACAATGGAAGATGCGGTTTCTAAAGCAATGGATGCCTGTATCAGGCAGAATGTGTTGACGGATTTTTTGAAGAAACATCGAGCGGAGGTGTTGGAAATGATTTTGACAACATATAATAAAAAATTGCATGAGAAGACATTAAGAAGAGAAGGGCGTGATGAAGGGATACAAAATATCAATCGACTGAACGGATATCTGTTAGCAGATAAAAGATACAGTGATTTAGAACGCTCAACAAAAGATACCGAGTATCAAGAAAAACTCCTGAAAGAATATGGAATAGAGTAAAATAAGAATCCCGTGTCAGATGTCAGGAGAAAGTGTAAGTTACTTTCTCCTGCGCCGGACACCTGCTTATATTCTGGCAGATGATATTTTTGCTGGATTGAATACAATTCTGGTCGCCAGAGGATTCGGATTTTTCTGGTGAGGTCAACGTGAGGATTCGCCAGCATTTCCCGGACAACATTTTTCAATTGTGTTGATATCATTTGAAGTTGCAGAATATTTTTTTGACAGATTTATAATTTCTTCTAAAATACTATTGATTGTCATAAAAATACCCCTCTATTCAGATATCCTAATAAATTCATAAGCAATCCGCGGAGTCCCGTCACTGACGTAAATAATCCCACATTCTTCAAATCCATTCTGCTTAAAGCAAGCCTGCATTGGTTGATTATCCTTGTGGGTATCTACACGCAGATGTGAGATTTGTGTCTTGCAAAAATCAAAGCAAGCCCGTGCAATCCCTTTGGTTGTTCCGTCAGATGCAAGGCGGTGAACGGTTCCGTATGGAGCCTCGGAACGCCAGCTTCCATTTTCAATGAGTTGATAGTTCGGCTCGTCTCCGATGATAAGTGTAAAAGTGGCAACGACCTTATCATTTTCTACGCAGACATAACTGTTACCATTCTGGATATCCGGTTCGAGATCTTCGAGAGCCGGATAATTTGCATTCCATTGTGTCGGGTTTCCGGTTGCGTGCATGAACTGGCGTGCGGTGTCAAAAATATTTAAAATCGTGTCTACATCTTCTGGAAGTGTTTTTCTGATTAACATAGTGTTTCGTTACCTTTATCTGTTTTTTGTTGTATATGAAGTATAACATTTGAAATAAAAAAAGAAAAGGTGGAGAAGAAGGGATTTCTGGAAGCGGTAAGGATTTTGCTTTCAGAAAAAAATATGCTGTTTGAGTCGTTGCGTGAAAAACTGAAAAGCTATCCGGAACTGAACAGTATGCTCTATTCGCTTTTATTTACAGGAAAAGCGATTGTGTAACAATCAGAATTAAAAAATGCCAGGCAGGATACAGCATGCAAAGGAGGAAAAGGGATTGCTGTACCCCGTCTGGCGTTTTCGTATACGGGAAGCTTTGGGGAATTGCCCATATACGATTTACTGAATTTTATCGAATGTAATGTGAGCACTTGGGGAATGCACCACAATCTTATAATCATTTGGATAATATCTTGTAGAGAATACGAATTCTCCGTCATTTACAAATACTTCAACGGAAGAAGTATCTGCAAGGATTTTTACATTTTCCAGAGTGCCGACTTCGGCGTAGCGAAGGCTTCTGCCTGCGGATACGGAAGTTTTACTTTTGGTTGTGAAATGCATCTGGAACCGTCCATTCTCATAGTCAAGGATCAGTTCATCTGAAAGGACAGCCTGGAAATGATTCTCCTTAATTCCATCTACATTTACTTCATATACCGGGCAGCCACTCTGGGTAAGTTCATTCTGAACATCCTGAAGCTGTTGTTTTTTTGCATCCAGCTCGCGAACCGGTTTCTGGCAGACTTTGCCATCTTTTATGAAGACTTCTCTTGGAAATGTAAAGCAGTGCTGCCATCCGTCTTTGATGGTCGGATTGGTATATTCTTCGCAATCCGGCATTCCCATCCAGCTGATATGGATGCGTCTTCCATCTTCTGCTTCGAAGCTCTGCGGAGCGTAATAGTCAAAACCATAATCCCACAGATGATAAGGGGATAATTTGTAGGAATCTAAAATGTCGCCGTCCACAAGGAAGTAACCGGACTGGTATACATTTCGGTCAGCCCACTCTTTGCCTTCCAGGCCCTGGACGGAGGAGGAAAGGATTTTGATGCCGTCCGTTTCAAAATAATCCGGGCATTCCCACATATAACCGAAAGGCTTTTCGGATTCTACACGGCTGCGGAAGTGCCAGTTTATTTTATCGGAGGATTCAAAAATCAGTGCCTGACCGACATCATTTTTAGTACGTGCGCCCTGGATCATGTAGTAGGTATCGTCCTTTTTCCAGACCTTCGGATCGCGCACATGGCAGGTCAGGTCAGAAGGATAATCGCTGTTGCGGAGCAGCTCTTTTTTGCTGCCAAAATGGATTCCGTCTTTGGTTGTGACGAGTACGGTATTTGCCTCACGGCCGGTGTTGATATAATCAAAATCTCCATCTTCCAGTTTGACATTTCCGGTGTAGTAAAGATACATTGTACCGTCTTCGAGGAAGGCAGATCCGGAATATACACCGTGGCAGTCAAATGGCTGATCCGGGTAGAGGGATACACCTTTGTATTCCCAGTCGATCAGATTGGTGCTGGTGTAATGACCCCACATTTTCACACCGCCTTCGGCGTTAAATGGGGAGTACTGGAAAAATGCGTGGAACACACCATCCATCTGACAAAGTCCGTTCGGATCGTTGAGCCAGCCAACCGGAGGCATCAGGTGCAGTTTCTCGCGGAACTGTGTGCCGGATGTCTGTTCTTTTGCTGTCTGGTTCTCTTCTGCTGTATTTACTAAGTTTACAAAATCTCTGGTTAATGCGTTCATATTGATTCACTCCTGGAAATAGTTCCGCAGGCAACGGTTCGGAAAACGTATTGATACGGATATCCGACACCTGCTGCGGGAGACAAATCTGATTATTTGTCATGAGTTATTTTATTTCGTAAGTTTCATAACAGATGATTTACCGGTTACAGTGCCGGGTGCGGCACATTCTACAGAATCATACAGATCTGTATTGGTAAGGATCATCATGGTTGTTGCCGGATGTCCGGCTTCTTTTATTGCATTTAAATCTGCTTCGATCAGCACGTCTCCGGCGTGTACTTTTGCACCGTCAGATACTTTCTTTGTAAATCCATTTCCATCCATTTTTACAGTGTCGATTCCGACATGGATCAGAAGCTCTGCGCCGCCGTCAGTCAGGATGCATACTGCGTGACCGGTATCAAAAATGCTTACGATTTCGCCATCACAAGGTGCGGTGATGATGCCGTCAGCAGGTTCGATCGCTACGGTTTTTCCAAGGACTTCTGCTGCAAATGTATCGTCTGCGATCTGATCATTTGGAATGATCTTTCCATTTACCGGAGCATTTAACACTTCTTCGGAAGAAGTGGTTTTTGTATTGCCTGAAGCTGTTTTGGTTTCGGAAGCAGCAGATTCTTCGCTGTCTGTTTCCTCTACGGAAGCTGCAACAGTAACAGGAGCTTCTGCGACTGGTTCTTTCTTCTTGTCTTTGTAAAGTGCGAAGGATACTGCAAATGCAACACCGACTGCGATTGCCATCTCAATGACGTACTGAAGTGGCTGGTTCAGGCAGAGCAGGATTCCGAAGATACCGGTTACACCTGTTCCTTTTGCACCGAGGTGAACAAGGGAAGCATAAAGGGCTCCGCATCCTCCACCGATGCATCCGGCGATAAATGGCTTAAAGAATCTTAAGTTTACACCAAAGATTGCAGGTTCTGTAATTCCCATAAATGCACTGAGTGATGATGGAAGTGCAAGGGATTTGATCTTCTGGTCTTTTGATTTTACAGCAACGGCAAGTGCTGCTGCACCCTGTGCCACGTTTGCTGCACTTGCGAGTGGCAGCCAGTAGGTTACACCGTATTTCGCAAGCTGTCCGATATCGATGGCTGTGTACATCTGATGGATACCGGTAACAACGGTCGGTGCATATAAACTACCCATGATCAGACTTCCAAGTCCGAGTGGAAGTGTCAGCATCCACTGGATCGCTCCGAGGATTGCATTTTCAGCCCATACGAAGATTGGTCCGACGATGGAAAGTGTAAGGTATCCGGTTACGAATACGCTGACAAGCGGTGTGACAAAAAGGTCTAAAACTTCCGGTACGATCTTGTGAAGCTTCTTTTCAAGTACGGATAAGATCCATACAGCGATGACAACCGGAATAACGTGTCCCTGATAGCCGACCATGTCAATGTGATACAGTCCGAAGAACACGCTCTGTGTCTGCTGAACACCTTCCGTTGCAACTGTGTAGGCGTTCTGCAGGGACGGATGGATCATGATCATACCGATAACTGCGCCAAGGTAAGGATTTGCGCCAAATGCTTTTGCAGCGGAGAATGCAATCAGGATCTGCAGGAATGTGTAAGCAATGTTACTGAAAAGGGTTGCAAATACATAGATCGAGCTGGTTGTGCTGATGTGTAAGAACCCGTTACTGTTCATGAAATCCAGTGCGTTCATGATTCCCATAAGGAAACCGCTGGCTACGATTGCCGGGATGATCGGTACGAAAATGTCTCCCAGAAGCTTGATGGCTTTCATAAACCAGTTCTGCTTTTCGGCAGCAGCTTCTTTTGCTTCTGCTTTCGTGCTGGCTGTGATGCCTGCGATTGCAATAAATTCACCAAATACTTTGTTGACGGTTCCTGTTCCGAGAATGATCTGGAGCTGTCCGGATGCTTCAAATACCCCCTTTACCCCGTCTACATTCTCAAGTGCTGTCTTATCCGCTTTCGTGTTGTCTGCAATGACAAGGCGAAGTCTGGTAGCACAATGGGCAGCAGATACGATGTTCTTACTTCCACCCACATGATTCAGAATTTCCTTTGCGGTTTTTCTGTAATCCATATTCTCTCCTCCTTTAGATACAATGTGTAATCGATTTCATATCTTATGTTTAAATAATATGAAAAAAAATGCCATTTGTAAAGATGGCATTTTTACTGATAATTCATATTGTTTTTTGTGAAAAGTGTTGAAAGAAACTTTCGTTTCCTTAAGAAACTCCGGAAAATCAGGTAAGATTTTCGGAGTCTGAAGGGTCTGCTCCAACAAGACGGAAGCCGAGCTTCATCTCGATCGGGATCTGTTCTCCTCTTTCAATACTGTCAAGAAGTAGCTCTGCGCCGCGGATTCCACTGGTTTTGTAGCCGAAATGGATGGTTGGGATTCCTCCGGTGACGGCTTTTAACATCTGGTTATCTCCGAATCCGGTTACTCGGATGGACGTATTTTCAAGGATATAGCGCATTCTTGCACCTGCATCGGCTGCATTTGTCGGAATCTGCTTTTTTAAGTAGGTCTGAATGGCTTCGATTGCTCCCGCTGCTATGGTATCGGTTGCACATGATATGACATCGATATCACATTTGCTTTCCAAAAGATCCAGAGCAGACTCATATCCGGATTCCAGCGTGAAGGCTGAGGTTCGCTTATTTTCCTCGAAAAACGTGACACCTGCATTTTTGAGTCCTGCAATAAATCCGTCCTCTCTTGCGGCACCTGCAGCTTTGTCATCACGAGTAACGCCGATGTAAGCAACTCCTTTTTTACTGAATCCGGCAACGGCCTGTCCCATTGCCTTTCCTGCACCGTAATCGTCGTGGTAAATGCAGTTTGCGTGTGAGGTGCGCTGCCCGATCACGACAACAGGAACCTTTGTCTCTTTTAAAAATTTCCGGTGACCGGCGGTGAACATCGTACCGACAAGAATAATTCCGTCCACCGGATAATTTTCAAATAACCGGAGGTATTCTACTTCCTTTGCAGGGGTGTTGTCGGTTCCGGCAAGAAGCATCTGATAGCCTCTTTCGGCGAGAACACTTTCAATTCCGGCAGTGATCCGGCTGATGGATTCAGAATTGATCTTCGGGACGACCACGCCCACCAGGCTTGCCTTTTTGGTACGAAGCATACGCGCCTGTGCGGATGGCTGGTATCCGGTTTCTTCGATGACTTTACGGATCTGTTCTTTTTTCCCTTCACTGACGTAGCCGCCGTTTAAGTATCTGGATACAGCTGCGCTGGATACACCGGCGAGCTGTGCGATTTCTTTGATGGTCATAATCTGGTAAATGAAACTCCTTTGTATTTGATACTCTTATTATAGTGGAAAGCAAAATAACAGACAAGACCGGAGAAAGGAGAAAATCCAATCTTGGTCTTGCCTGTATTATTTTGGTTATAACTTTTTAAAATGATGTGAGTGTCAAAAGTAAATTTTGCCGTTCACATCATTATTATAATCTGCGATACAGATTTTTATAGCGTTTTTTGTCCTCTTTCGTTAAGATAACAGCCAGAAGCATGAATGCGACTCCTGTCAGAAGAACGATGATCCAGGTAAAGATCGACGTATGATTTTTGTAAATAAATCCGATCAAAAGCTGGTACAGACTCATAAATCCGATACGGATGATCTCCATCAGCCCGTGGATTCTTCCGCGGTGGCTGGATGGGATACGCCTGGTCATGTACGGGCTTTCCGCCAGCATGTAAGAAATCTCACCCCATGTCAGTACGACCATTGCCGCATAATAGAACGGGATGTGTCCGGAAAAGAGGATGAACATCACGTAGCCGACCAGTGTCAGTAAAAATCCGTAGATTGTCTTTTTTGGTTCGGAGGATCGCTTCAGGATCTGGGTGATAAGTGGTGTGAAGAGAACAACGATAAAGCAGTTGATGCTGGTAACTGTTCCGAATATCACCGCACCGGTATCCCCGTGCAGACGGATCAGATCCATAGGAAAGAGATAATTATACATCTGGTAAAGTGCTGTGTACCCGCTGGTGATCAGAATGAACAGCAGAACAAGCCGGTTTTCTTTAAGAATCGTCAGCAGGCTTTCCCCGTGGCGTTCGGCCTGATAAATGGCGTTGCTATCATTTTCTTCTTTTTCCGGTGTGATATTCTGTACAAAGAAATAGATCAGCACAGAAGAAGTGCTGATGGAAATTCCACTGAGCAAAAATGCAAGCCATAAGTAATTGCGAAACATAAATCCGGCTACAGCAGAAGCCATCACGCCGCCGAGATTTGCTGTCAGATACTGGAGGGAATACCCTCTCTCCCTGTCCTTGCTGAGGGTGATGTCCGCAGTAAGCGAATTGTAGGACGGATTTTCCATGTTCTGGCAGGTCGATGCGATAAACATCAGCACAATGGATTTTGTCGTCAGCGGGAGCAGTCCGCAGATGATATAAGAAATGACGGAAATCATATCCAGGTAAACGATATTCATTTTCTTATTAAAACGATCGGCCATCTTTCCACCAATCAGATTTGCCGGGATCGTCAGGATCCCCATCAGTGCCGTGATCCAGGCAACCTGCACGGCATTCATCCCAAGCTTCTGGCTTAAGATCATCGTCAGCATCGGACGGACCATTGCCCCCATGGCCGTCACAAAGCGTCCGAAGCATAAGACATAGTTTTCTTTTCTAAGACCTTTGTATTGTGAAATTAGATTCATGATACATTTTCCCCTTTGCATATTCCCCAGTTTTAAACTACTAATAATATACAATGAGGGCACTTTTTTGTCTATCTTATTCCGTCGGGTTTCAGCAAAAAATGGTGGTTGATTGAAGCCGGAAAATGATGTATGTTAGTACTTAGGAAATAGAAGGTGTAGGGGATTACGACTGAGCGAAAAAGGAGAATATGATGAAATCAGAAGAAGTTACGAGAATACTGGAAAATGCCATCCGTATCGGAAAAGGTGTGATCCGGTATGGAAGTGTCGCATCGTATATTCCGGAGCTTGCCAAGGCAGATAAGAATAAACTTGGGATCTGCCTTTACACAATAGACGGCAATCAATTTGAGACCGGAAATACAGAGGACAGATTTACGATACAGTCCATTTCCAAAGTAATGGCACTGTGTCTGGCGTTGGAAACGTTTGGAGCAGAGTTTGTGTTTGATCATGTGGGCGTGGAGCCGTCGGGAGAGGCTTTTAACTCACTGGTAGAACTGGATAACCGGAGCAACCGGCCCTTTAATCCGATGATCAATTCCGGAGCAATTACGGTTGCAAGTCTGCTAGTGAACCATTATTCCATCGAAGATATGCAGAAGTATATGCAGGAAGTATGCGAAGATCCGGAGATCGCGATAGACGAAGCCGTATTTCAGTCTGAGATGGCGACCTGCGCAAGAAATAAGGCGATTGCCTATCTTTTAAAAAGTAAGGACATCATTGATACCGATGTAGAAGAAAGTGTTACCTTTTATACCAAGATGTGTTCCATGTCGGTAAATGCAAGAGATCTGGCAAGGTTCGGTCTTCTGCTGGCAAATGACGGAGTGCAGCTTTCCACCGGAAAACGTCTGATCTCATCTCAAACTGTGCGGATGGTTCAGACCATTATGCTTACTTGCGGAATGTATGACGGATCGGGGGAATTTGCATTAAGAACAGGAATTCCGACTAAGAGTGGAGTCGGCGGAGGTCTCCTCAGCGTGTCGAAAAAGAAAATGGGAATCGGGATCTACGGACCGTCTCTTGACAAAAAAGGAAACTGTATCGCAGGCTGCGAATTGTTGGGATATATTTCAGAAGCACTGCATCTTCACATCTTTGATACCAGAGAGTGGAAGGTAGAAGAATAAAAAAAGACGATACTACAGAAATTCTTTCATAAGAGTTTCTGCGGTATCGTTTTTCTTTTATCTTAAAACAGATTTTTGAAGTTTCTCTAAATCAGCTTTATCCGGATGAGATAAAGCTCTGTCAAAGTTTTCAATCAACATATCAAGATTTGGTTTGTGGTTTGGATCTTCTTTCATTTTCACATACCGTTCTCTCATAGCCATCGGCATCTTGCCCTGGCACATATACTCTCCTACTATCTGATTGCTCGGATCAATATTTTCACGTACGTTGTGAAGTACTTTCTGATAATACTCTTCGCTTCCACCAAAGCCGGCTGTTCCGAATAAGAAGATTTTTTTATTTCTAAGTGATTTTAACAGTGTGGTTGTCGCTTCGTCAGCAGTTCCTTTGTCTGTCCAGAAGCCGATATAGAGTATTTCTGACTGCGGATCTGCATCTTTACATAGGCCAAAATAATCGAGAGTTTCTTCCGGAAGTATTTCGCGGATCGCGTCGGCAAGTTCCTTTGTATTGCCTGTCATGCTGCTGAATAAAATAGAATATCTTTCTTTTCCCATGTTTATTACCCCGTTTCTTTTAAACATATTTTAATTATAACACTATTTTTTAGGATTGACAGTTTTTTTGTGGTAGGCATAATACAAGAAATAAGGTAATATATAGGTATGAATAAAGTCATTTGGAAAGAGAGGTATGAAAGCAATGGTTGATTTGAAAGTGCTGGAAGAAAAAACACCGATTCTGAAGGAAATCCGCAGTGAAAAAGAAGTGTTTTGGCAAAATCCGGACAAATCAGCTTGTGGGGAAGCAATGGAACAGATCGAACTTGGTATGGAAGATGTAGAAGATGCCGAGCGCAGACTGGAGCGTTTTGCACCGTTCATTATGAAATGTTTCCCGGAAACAAAGGAGAAAAACGGAATCATTGAATCTGTTCTGACACCGGTTCCGAAGATGAAGGATTTGCTGAATGAGAAATACGACAGCAATCTGGAAGGAAACTTATTATTAAAGCAGGACAGCCATCTGGCAATCGCCGGTTCGATCAAGGCACGCGGCGGTATTTATGAGATTTTGAAGCACACAGAAGAACTTGCATTAGAGCATGGGTTTTTGAGTCTGGAAGACAATTATGAGAAACTGGCGAGTGAAGAATGCAGAGAGTTTTTCAAAAAGTATACCATTCAGGTGGGTTCCACCGGAAACCTTGGACTGAGTATCGGAATCATGAGTGCAGCAGTTGGCTATCAGGTGATCGTACACATGTCAGCAGATGCGAAACAGTGGAAAAAAGACTTGCTCAGAAGCCATGGGGTAACAGTAAAGGAATATGAGTCAGATTACAGTGAAGCGGTGAAAAACGGACGTGCTTTATCTGATGCAGATCCGAACAGCTACTTTGTGGATGATGAAAATTCAAAAACACTTTTTCTTGGTTATGCAGTAGCGGCAAAACGTCTGCAAAAGCAGTTGGAAGAAAAGAATGTTGCAGTAGACGAGGAACATCCACTCTTTGTATATATTCCCTGCGGAGTAGGCGGAGCACCGGGTGGTGTATGCTTTGGACTTAAGCTGCTGTTCGGAGATTATGTACACTGCTTTTTCATAGAACCGACACAGGCACCGTGTATGCTAGTCGGAATGGCAACCGGACTGAACCAGGAGATTTCCGTACAGGATATTGGGCTTACCGGACTTACCCATGCAGATGGGCTTGCCGTGGGACGTCCTTCTGGATTTGTAGGCAGAGTAATGAAGAATCTGCTTGGCGGCGAATTTACTATCCGCGATGGAAAATTATATGATTACATGAGAGACCTTCTCGGAACAGAGAACATTTTTCTTGAGCCAAGTGCTTGTGCTTCTTTTGAAGGACCAATACAGATTGAAAGGAATGAATCTGCACGTAAATATTTACAGGAGAATCATCTTGGAGAGAAAATGAAAAATGCGACACACATTGCATGGGCAACAGGCGGAAGTCTTGTGCCGGAAGCAATTCGTGAAGAATACAAAAACACGTATCTGGAGAAATAAAAAGAACCGGCTGATTCATGAATGCCGATTCCTGGTATAAAAAACTGAGGTCATTGTTCCATGATTAGGAAATGCTGACCTCAGCGTTTTTGAAATATTTAATTGTTGCGCTATATGGAATAAAAGTTTTGCTCGCCATTGTTGTATAAATTTAAACTCACATTCCATATCAGGATTTCTTTAATTCTTCCCTATACAATTCGGTTATATATGCCGGACCATTGCACCACAGTTTTGTTTTCTCATCATACAGTGCTTTTCCTGTCTTTGAACATAGAAAATCTGTCAATACCTCTTTTCTGTCCTTGCCCGTCTCTTCTGCGATTTCTTCTGTCACCATAGCGATAAGAAGGTCGATTGTATAATCCAGTTTTTCTTTTGGAATTGTTACTTCAGCCATATCTTCTCACCTTTCACAAATTTCAGACACTCAATAGCTGCTTCCGTTTTAAAGCAATATTGATCTTTTAATTTATTGGGCAGCAACTGTCTGATGCAGAAATCGTCTGCTTCCTTATCGCCTGCTGTCCCGAAAGCCCCGGCAAGATAAGCAGTAAGGGTAGCGTTTGTTGCATCATCCGCAATCTTTCCTGCAATGATATCATACCTTGCCATTTCTTTGCAAAAATTCAGTAATATCTTCAAGCACAGCTTCATCACCTTCACAATGAAAAATCCCATAGCATTTTTCTATATATCCAAGAACATCGGCTTCTTTAAACAAGAGGATAATCTGTTCAACAGGTAAATGCCACTCTTCTGAAGCAAGCCGGATTAATCTTGTTTGCATGAAAGTAATCTCTGTTTTCTCACTCATAATGAATCCTCCTTAATTTCTTGGTCAATAATACTGGAATTTTCTACTCTTATCAATAACCCCAAGTCATCAGATTCCATTCTCCGCCTTCACTCCGTGCAAGCCACCATGACCAAGTGTATTCTTCGTTAGCTTCCCATGCACCGCCACCTTTTTTCGGCGAACGGAAACTGCTTTCAAATGCAATACATTGCGTAAAGGCTTCTTTATTATCATCCGTTCTTAAATTGTTCATCCATTCAATGTTATCTGCATTGTTGCATTCTTCATCGGGCATATAAGAAAGACTATGCAATTCACAGCCCTCAAACGAAGTGAACTGCTTTTTTATAATCTCAATGGCAGAGTCTATTTCTTCTTTTGAATAAACGGAAGATGTTCCATAATCAATTTCCACTTTTGATGTATCGCCGTCTTTTCCGCATCCGGCAAAGAGAAGAACCAGCACAATGCAAAGCATTACGGTTATAATCTTTTTCATAGTGAATACCTCCAAATACCGTTTTTTCGTTCTCTGCGACTTCCCGATAAACGGGAAGTTAACCTCCTGTTACTCATCATCTGTAAATTCCATCATCTCATCAACAGTGCAGTCTAGCTTCTTGCAGATCTTCTCAATCGTCTCCATTGATACATACTGATTTTTCCCCATCCGGGCAAGAATATTTCCACTGATTCCAGTGAGGTACTGCATCTCTATTCGCTTCATATTTTTATCTATGAGCATTTTCCACAATCTGTTATAACTTACGCCCATAAGCTATCTCCATATTTCTCATTCAAATATATTTTGATTATATCATGACCGTTGCTTCGCAACTATCATGATCCAATTCGCCGTTTGCCAATCATGCAAGCATGTTGGCTCTCTTGCGCTCATTATATCACGATTTCGTTAGGTCGAATACCTGTAATTTTTGATTTCTTCTGTAAAATGGAAAAGAGGATGCCCCGGCAAAGGGCAGCCTCTCCAACCATTTATTCTGAATTAATCAAATGGAATCTCACCATCTGGTGCTTCCATGAATCCATCCTTAACTGTTTTGGATGTTTCCGACGAATCCGCTCAAGCACCGTTATCCTTTTATGACACTGCCTGGAACTGGCTGTTATACAGATGACTATAAAAGCCGCCTTCTTTCAGAAGTTCTTCATGGGTTCCCTGCTCAATGATCTTACCGTCTTTCATGACGAGGATCAGGGAAGCGTTGCGGATCGTAGACAGGCGGTGTGCAACGACAAAGCTTGTACGACCTTTCATCAGGTTATCAAATGCTTCCTGTACCTGCAGTTCGGTACGGGTATCGATACTTGAAGTCGCTTCGTCCAGGATCAGCATTGGCGGCAGACAGAGCATAACTCTTGTGATACACAGGAGCTGTTTCTGTCCCTGGCTGATGCTGTCCTCATGCAGGACGGTATCAAGTCCCTGCGGAAGTCTGCGGATGAAATCCCAGCTTTTTGCCTCTTTTGCTGCCCGGATGATTTCTTCATCCGTGGCATCTGGTTTTCCGAAGCTGATATTTTCACGGACAGTACCGGATTTGATCCAGGTATCCTGAAGCACCATACCGAAGCTCTTTCTGAGCGAATGTCGGGAAATCTCATCGATCGGTTTACCGTCGATACAGATTTTTCCGGAATCCACGTCATAGAAGCGCATCAGGAGGTTGATAAATGTTGTTTTTCCGCATCCGGTAGGACCTACGATCGCAATACGCATACCAGATTCAACCTGAAGGTTAAAGTCTTCAATCAGAGATTTACTCTTGTCATAGCTGAAATCTACGTGGTCGATATCCACATTTCCATCCACCTTCTCAAGTACTTCAGAAGAATCGTTTACTTCTTCCGGTTCTTCTAAGAGGTCAAAGATACGTGTCGCACATGCAAGGGCGTTCTGCATTTCCGTGATTACGGATGTAATGTCGTTGAATGGTTTCATGTACTGGTTCGCGTAAGAAAGCAGTACGGAAAGACCGCCGACAGTCAGGGTTCCAAGCGGGATCAGGAATGCACCTGCAAGTGCTACGGCAGCGTAAATAATGTTGTTTACGAAACGGGTGGACGGATTGGTAAGGCTGCTGTAAAATACGGCTTTCTGGCTATATTCTTTGAGTTCTTTATTGATCTCATCAAAACGCTTTGAAGCCTTGTCCTCATATCCGAATGCCTTGACAACCTTCTGATTTCCGATCATTTCCTCGATCAGAGCAGTCTGTTTTCCACGGGTTTCACTCTGCTTTTTAAACATGGTAAAAGAGCGTGAGGAAATAAATTTTGCCACCAGGAAGCTGAGTGGTGTCAGAAGGATGACCATCAAAGTGATCCACACGTTCTTGGAAAACATGAAGATCAAGGTTACAACAACGGTCACAACGCCGGAAAATAACTGGGTAAATCCGAGCAGTAATCCGTCAGAAAGGATATCAGTATCGGCAATGATACGGCTCACAATATCGCCGGTGCTGTGCTGGTCCAGATAAGAAAGCGGAAGCTTCTGGATGTGGCGGATTGCCTGGGATCGGATATCCTGTACAATATGATAGGTCATGCGGTTATTGACAAGGTTCATGATCCAGATTGCGGCTGCAGCGATCACTACGAACAGAAGAATCTGCTTCAGATAGAGCCACATCTGGGTAAAGTTTACATTGTGCGCTGCTACGATCTCATCGATCGCATTACCGAAGAGAACCGGCACATAAAGCTGAAGAACCACTGATATTCCGGCAAGGATGATGCTGAGGATCAGGAGGATCCAGTATTTTCCGATATATTTAAAAAGCTTTTTCATTACATTGTCTTTTTTCATACCTACATCTCCCCTCTTTCATATTTTGCACGGTCTTCCGGGAACTGTGAGAAATAGATCTCACGATAAACTTCGCAGGATTTCATAAGTTCATCATGTGTACCGGATCCGGCGAGTTCTCCATTATCTAATACTAAAATCTTGTCTGCCTGGCGGATGCCTGCAACCCTCTGGGATACCAGGAAGGTTGTTGTCTCTCCTTCCAGTCCTGCGAGGGCTTTCCGAAGTGCTGCGTCAGTTGCAAAATCAAGTGCGCTTAAGCTGTCGTCGAGGATCAGTATTTCCGGCTTTTTCACAAGAGCGCGGGCAATGGTAAGACGCTGACGCTGTCCACCGGAAAGGTTCTTTCCGTTCTGCTCGAGCATGAAATCAAGCTGTCCGTCTTTTCCTTCTACGACTTCTTTTGCCTGTGCAACTTTCAGTGCATCCCAGATCTCGGAGTCAGATGCATTTTCATTGCCCCATTTCATGTTATCGCGGATGCTGCCTTTGAAAAGGACGGAGCGCTGCTGTACGATTCCGACCTTGTCGTGGATTTCCTGATTGGTGAGCTCTTTTACATTGCGTCCATTCAGTTTAACGGTTCCGCAGGTTACATCATAGAAACGGGAGATCAGGCTGACCAGAGTGGATTTTCCGCATCCGGTACCACCGATGATACCGACTGTCTGCCCTTTTTTTACAGAGAAACTGATATCAGAAAGGCTTGATGCACCGGCACCTGCATAGGTGAAGGATACCTTGTCGAATTCAACTTCATTTGCAGAAGGATCTGTCTTTGCAGAAGGGGTTTCCGGATAATGCATGGTAGTCCTGATATCCAGGACACCGGCTACACGGTCTGCACATGCCATCGCCTTGTTCAGTGTAATGATCAGGGAAGCCAGCTTGATCAGCTCGACGATCATCTGTGCCATGTAGTTGTAAAGCGCGACAACCTGTCCCTGATGCATGGTTCCGAGATTGACCTGGAGTCCTGCTCTTGCGATCAGGATGACAGTTGCAATGTTAATCAACACGTAGGTAAATGGATTTAACAGGGCGGAAATTCTTCCGACAAATTCATTTAACCTGGTCAGTTCGGTGTTGCTCTTTTCAAATTCATTTACCGATTCTTCTTCGCGGCAAAATGCGCGGATCACGCGGACACCTGTCAGATTCTCACGGGTAAGTCCTGTGACGCGGTCCAGGGCAGCCTGCACTTTTTTAAAAAGCGGGATGCTGACCAGCATAATGAAAATGACGCCGACAAATAAAAGAGGGATCGCCACAACGAATACCAGCGCACATTTAAAGTTGATCGTAAATGCCATGATCATCGAACCGATTACGATAAACGGACTTCTCAGAAGAAGACGAAGTCCCATGTTGATGCCGTTCTGGACCTGGTTGATATCATCGGTCATCCGTGTGATCAGGGTGTCCGTACCAATCGTATCAAGTTCGGTAAATGAAAAGCCCTGAATGTGGTCAAATACGGCCTGTCTTAAATTGGTTGCACAGCCGACACTCGCTCTTGCAGCAAAATACTGTGCGGTAAAACTGCAGCTAAGACCGACTGCAGCCATGAGGATCAGCACCAGGAACATCTTTACGATGTAGCCGTGGTCATTGTTTGCAATACCAATATCAATGATCTTGGCGACAACCACCGGAACCAAAAGGTCAAATACGACTTCCAGCAGTTTGAATAATGGTGCAAGAATACTTTCCATCTTGTATTCTTTCAGATAAACCCAAAGTTTCTTCAAACACACTCACTCCTGTTCTTTACTTCTTAGTTTTTTCTTGACCTACTCATTATAATGCGCTACCATCAATATGAATAATATTGTTTTTATGACAGCTTAATATAAAAAAAGTATAACAATGTGAGTGGCAAAAGGTATTTTGACCTATTTGATACCAGATTGCTACGTGCTTTGCACTCTCGCAATCCTCAAAAACATTCGTAATCCGCTCATTTTTCTTTGAAAAATGGCTACTTACTCATGTTTTTGGCGGGTCAAGAGGTCAAAAATCCTCTTGCAAGCAAGCTTGCATCGGCTTTCTGACCTTTTGACCCTGGTATCATCATATAACTAAACGGAGGGAAAAAAGAAAATGGAACTCAGACAGCTGGAATATTTCCGGGAAATCGCGAATACGGGAAGCATCAATGAAGCGGCGAGAAAGCTCAATATGTCACAGCCGCCCCTCAGCTATCAGATCAGGCAGTTGGAAAATGAACTGAACGTGCAGCTGTTTGAGCGTACCCATAAAGGGGTGATCCTGACGGCGGCAGGTAAGCTTTTGTATGACCGTGCGGCGAGCCTTCTGGATTATGCCAGATCGACAGAGCTTGAGGTGTCCCAAACGGGTAAAAAAAGGGTTCTGAGAATCGGGATCACGCCGACGACGGTCGGCACAGTCATGCCGTTTATCGCAGAATTTTCAAAGAAAAATCCCGACGTGAATTTTGAGGTTCACGACGGGATCACGTATACGTTATATGATTATCTTCAGGAAGGGATCATCGATATTTCGGTTGTCCGCACGCCACTCCGGCTGGATGATGTGGAGTCCGCAGTCCTGCATTCGGAGCCGATGATCGCTGTCTCCAATCCGGAGATGCCTTCAGAAAGGCGGAAATCGCTCATTCTTGAAGATTTAGTCCACAGACCGTTAATTCTCTACCGGCGTTATGAAAAGCTGATTATGGATGCATTTCACGCGCAGAATCTGGTTCCGGAGGTGTTCTGCCTGTGTGATGATGCCAGGGGCGCTACCCTCTGGGTGAAGGAAGGGCTTGCCACGGCGATCTTCCCGCAGTCCATGGAGCCGCTTTGCGAAGGGCTGACTTGTCAGGTGCTTGATGAACCGGATTTGGTGACGAAGATCCTTCTGATCTGGCAGAAGGGGCGGAAGCCGACGGCGGTAGTGCAGGATTTTATGGATGTCTGTCTGAAATAATTTAAACCGTATCAAAAATAATAATCCTCAGTTTATTTTTGATACGGTAAGTGAATTGTAAGACGGATTCTCCATGTTCTGGCAGGTGGAAGCGATAAACATCAGTATGATCGATTTACGAATTGTTTTTCGATTATACTGCTTTTTCAAAGTCTGCCCCTATACCCATTTTCACTTCAAATGTCGTTCCGCTATGCTTATTTGTATAAACTTCAATCGTTCCGTCATGAACCCGCACAACTTCTCGCACCATCGCAAGGCCAAGCCCCACACCTCCGAGTTCCCGGCTTCTTGACTTATCTACCCGGAAGAACGGTTCGAAGATCTGCTCCCTGAATGCTTCATCAATTCCATTTCCTGTATCCGAAACCGTCAGAACAACTTCGTTCTTCTTCCTTATTGCCGATACTGTAACGGATCCATTTTCCCGATTATATTTAATCGCATTTTCCACAAGATTATATAGCATTCTGTAAATCAGAATATCACTCCCTGTCAAAAACAATTCTTCATCTGCCTTTGCTCCTGCTCCCTGTGACTTCTGTATCAGTTCAACCTTTTTTTCCTGTGCCAGCGGTTCCAGATCTGTCAGCACTTCCTCGATCAGACTATGGAGCTCAATTCTGTCATTTCGCGATACGGTCTGTAATTCGCTCATATCCAAAAGCGTTCGGACCAACTTGCTAAGACGTTCATTCTGCTCCGTTACCATCTGAATTGTCTCTTCTGCCACTGCGGTACTCTCCGAATGTTCTGTTGTATGGTATAGATCCAGTTGTGCCTGGATTAAAGCCAGTGGAGTACGTAACTCATGTGCTGCATTTCCCGTAAACCGGCGCTGCGTCTCGAATGATTCTGAAAGCCGTATAAGCATCTTATTGTAAGATATGCGAAGTCTGTCCAGCTCTGCAATCTTATTCTCTTCGATCGTATAATCTTTCAGATTCTGTGCCTGAACTTTTTCCACTGTCTCTGAAAATTTTCTGAGTGGTTTCAATGCCCGTCCACTGATAAAATAAGTCGCTGCGCCGCCAAACAGCGCTACAATAGCAGTAATCAGAAGGCTTCTGCTTCTATAATCTGATTTGGAGTTATAAACCTTCATGGAAAACTGTGCCACAAAGTCATCCCACTCATTATCCGGAATATCAATGTACACCGATTCCGGCTCGGTGCCCTGATCCGTGATAGACTCCTGAAGCGTATCGAAATAATAGACTCCGTTTTTATATAAGAAAAAGGTAAGACATCCGCATAATATGGTGATCAACACGGTTGTAAGAAGTGTTAATTTCCACTGGAGTGATATTTTCTTCATGCTTTGCTATTTCCCCCTATCTTATAGCCCTCACCGATTTTGTTCACGATTGGATCATATCCGAGTCCTGCTTTCAGTTTTTTTCTCAAAGAAGACATATGTACTCGGATGGAACCGCTAAAACTATCCACAGAAGAATCCCAGACATGCTCGATCAGTTCTTCCTGACTGACCGGTCTTCCCTGATTTAAAAGGAGATATTCTAAAATCCCATTTTCTTTTCTCGTCAACGCAACCGGGTTATCGTCTGCATATGCAACCCTTTCTCTCGTATCAAATCGAAGTTTTCCGCATTCCAGACAGATATTTTTTTGTATAAATTTTCTTCTTGTCAGGCTTCTCACGCGCGCTTCCAGCTCCTGCAGGTGAAATGGTTTTTCCATATAATCATTTGCACCGGAATCCAATCCTTCAACTTTATCTGCGATCTGACTTCTCGCAGACAGGATCAATACTTTTGTCTCTTCATTTTCTTTGCGAAGTTCCCGAAGGATTTCCATCCCATCCACCCCGGGCAGGTTAAGATCAAGCACGATCAGGTCATACAGTTCCGCATAGATCATCTCCAGTGCCTGCTCTCCGTCATTACACATGTCCACCTCATAACCTGCCAGATGCAGACTTTTCGCGATCATATCACATAATTTCTTTTCATCTTCAACAACTAATAATCTCAATTTACTTTTCTCCATTTTCTTAACAGGAAATTTACATCCCATATTATATAATGTAGTCACTGAATGGTCAATAAGCCGACTTTGAGCAATAACATTGAAAGGAGCAGTTACTATTTACAGTAACAAGTGGTATCTTAATGAAATCAGAAAAAGCAACACAAATTTTTTTACTTGCAGCCGGTCTTGTATTTTTCCTTGCCGGGATTTACCGTGGAGAAGCTGCAACTGTACTCAGTAAGGCAATAAAATTATGTATGGAGTGTGTCGGAATTGGATAAGAAATTAAAATCAAACAAGAACTTCCTGGTTCGTTTCCGCGGATGGTTTCAGGCAGCTGCAACACTGCTGACCAATCTTCATATTCCGAATCTGTTTAAAGGGAAAATTTATCAGGGAAAGGTAAAAACAATATGTGTACCCGGACTGAACTGCTACTCTTGCCCGGCTGCCACAGGTGCCTGTCCGATTGGAGCTTTCCAGGCTGTAGTCGGTTCATCAAAATTCAAGTTCACCTACTACATCACCGGATTCTTTATCTTGCTGGGAGTTCTGTTAGGACGATTTATCTGCGGTTTTCTCTGTCCGTTTGGATGGTTTCAGGATTTGTTGCATAAAATTCCGGGTAAGAAACTGTCTACTGCAAAACTAAAACCCCTGCGGTATCTGAAATACGCGGTTTTGGCCGTTTTTGTTATACTGCTTCCGGCATTTGTGACTAATTCGCTGGGGATGGGCGATCCATTCTTCTGCAAATACATATGTCCACAAGGCGTACTTGAAGGTGCAATTCCACTGGCACTTGTTAATTCGGGAATCCGCGCGGCACTCGGGAATTTATTTACGTTTAAGTTTACAATCCTTGTACTTGTAATCATCTTAAGTATTTTGTTTTACCGCCCATTCTGTAAGTGGATCTGCCCGCTTGGTGCCATCTACTCGCTGTTTAACAAAATATCATTACTTAAGATTAAGGTGGATCCTGAAAAATGTGTTAACTGTCAAAAATGCAGCCATGCCTGTAAAATGGATGTAAATGTAGTAGACACACCGGATCACCCGGAATGTATCCGATGTGGAGCATGTATGAAAGCCTGTCCGACAAATGCGATCTGCTATCATTACGGATTTTCAGGCAAGAAACAGGCTGACAATAAATAAGTAAAAATGAATCAAATGATATTCAAAAGGAGATTAAAAATCATGAAAAACAAAACAAGTAGAACAAACTCAATGAAATTAAAAAAAGTAATTGCGGCATCTCTTGCCGTTTTCATTCTTTTTGCATTCACAGGTTGCAAAACTTCATCCGGTTCCGCAACAACTGAAAGCTCAAAGCAGGAAGATACTTCCACAACAGATTCAAGCAGTTCGGGTGATCTGAATGAAAAGCTGAATGACCTTTACCAACAGGAAAACCAGATCTTTGCAGATCACAAAGATGTGTGGGACAAAGCATTTGGCTTTATGAGCAAGAACATTGACGATGATACCAAGAATGAAAACTATGCTGACTTTCTTGCAAATATAATAGAATCAAACAAAGATTCTTTCTCCGAAGAAGAATATGCTACTCTGAGTAAAGACATTGAAACGATCCGCGGTATTGAAGAAGAAATTGCAAAACTTGAAAAAGAAATTGCCGCAGCTGATCCTTCCGGCAGTAGTTCCTCCGGCACAGATGACTCTACAGGTGTGTTTCACGGTTTCAAAGGGAAAGACCTGGATGGTAACGATGTAGATGAAAGCCTTTTCGCCAAAAATAAAGTTACGGTTGTAAACTTCTGGTTCAGTGGATGCAAGCCTTGCGTTGAAGAACTTTCTAAACTGAATGAATTAAATGATACAATTAAGAAAATGGGCGGTGAAGTTGTTGGTATCAATACAGATACATTAGATGATAATCAGGATGGTATCAAAGAAGCGAAAGAAATCTTGAAGGCCAAGGGAGCTTCCTACAAAAACCTGACTTTCGATTCCGATTCAACAGTTGGAAAATATGCAGGAAACATTATGGCATTCCCGACAACAGTTCTCGTAGATAAAGACGGAAATATCGTTGGCGAACCTTTCATGGGCGGAATCGATGATCAATCAAACTACGAGCAATTAATGAAACAAATTCAGTCCATACTTGATCAGGAATAATTCATTTCCTGAAGATGTATGCTAAATGAGGCTGTCGCATTAGTGCGGCAGCCCCTATTTTTTTTGGTGTATTCCTATTTATCAGGATTCCATGTTTAACCTTCTGCTAGCTCTGAGGTTTTCCGAATGCTTTGTTTATGATTTAGGTAACATTCAAGCGTAGCAATACAATTCTCTGTTAGTATGTCTCGAAAATGCTTTGTTTCTTTTATGTATTGTATTTAAAAACTCATAACCTGCTCTTCGTCAAGTCTTTTAAGAATTTCGCATGCCAGCTTAACAGCGTTATCAAAGTCGCTATAAGCTGAAATTCCGTAATGTGTATGTGCATAGCGAACCGGAACTCCGATAACGATAACCGGAACCGCTTTTTCAGTCAGATGTATAGCTGCACCGTTGGTTGAACCGGCACTACGAACTGCATCCTGAACCGGAATACCAAGCTTTTCTGCCAGATCCAGTGCATATCTTTGATAATGTGGATTGGTGATCATACGGGCATCAATGTGACGCAGCATCGGTCCTCGCTTGATAGCTGTCTGAACCATATACGACTCAACGCAGGTATCATCTGCCGGGCATCCCTCAAAAACAATTGCGATATCCGGTTTAATTACCTGTGCTGTTACAGTGGCACCGCGTACACCAACTTCTTCCTGTGCTGCACAAGCGCCAACAATATCCACATTCAGCTCCTGACCAGCCAGGGTATGCATAGTCTTAAGAATTGCCGCACATCCCAGACGGCAGTCAAAGCTTTTGCCAACCATCAGATCTGTGGTTTCTGAATATGTAAATGTCACATCCGGCACTACGGGTTCACCGATACGAATGCCGAACTTTTCAACCGCCTCTTCTTTAGAAACAGCGCCAACATCTACTGTGATATCTTTCATATCCAGAGGTGCTTTACGCTCCTGCTCTGTCATGAAATGCGGAGGCTTGCTGGCAGTAAGCCCCGGAATATATTCTCCGAACCGGTTGCGAACCAAGACTTTATGAGCCGGAATATTGTGGTTAACCCAACCTCCGATCTGAATGATGCGGAGAGTTCCGTTCGGGCAGATAGCCTGCACCATAAAACCAACCTCATCACTATGTGCGTCAAGCTGAACAACCGGACGTTTGCCGTTATTTTCTTTACGGCGGATATACAGGTTGCGCATGCGATCTTCTGTAATTTCTCCGAGTCCTTCTGCGTAAGGACGAATCGCTGCAACCACTTCATCTTCGAAACCGGATGTACCGTTTGCATTTGAAATTGCTGCAATCATTTCCAATGTTGTTTTTTTATCCATTATGACACCTCTTTATGAAAGTTTTACTTTCTTGAATTCTTCCATGAAATCAACAATATAGTTTGCTGTAGTCTCAAGCATTTCCTTGCCCCACTCTTCTGTAGCGGTACTCGGATGATCCGGTCCGATCCAGCCGTTGTCTGTTACATGCGGAGTATTGCGTATAATATCAACGTTAACTCCCTTGAACTCAACAGAACGGAAACCGGTTGTCTTCAGATTATCAGACAGGTGCTTAAACTGGAGTTCACCACCTATCTCACTCTTATCAACTAAAGACGGATCAATTCCAAGAATCGCAGCTGTTTCCTCACCACCGCCGTGGCCGCCTTTCCACGCCGGGTTCATATCCCATGCCATCAGCCACCAGTTAAGCATAGCCACCAGACAGCCCTTATCTTCGAATTCCATGCCAAGGCGTTCAATCATCTTGATGTTTCCGCCATGCCCGTTCAGGAAAACGAATTTTCTTGCGCCGTGACGATACAGACTCAGAAAAATCTGGCGACAAAACTGATAGAGTACCTCATTGTCAATATCAATTGTACCCGGATATGGAGCTAAACACTGGCAGGAACCATATGGAATGGTCGGAGCAATCAAAACATCACTCTTTTTCTCGATTTTCTCCAACAAATGCTCCGGAATCAGTGTGTCGGTTCCAAGTGGCATATGACGGCCGTGACACTCAATACTGCCGATAGAAATAAGTACCATATCGTTTTTTTCAAAATATTCTTGAGCTTTCGGCCAAGTCAAATTTGTAAGTCTCATAAGTTCTCTCCTTCCTACTATAATTATTCTTCTCAGCTGAAAATCGGACTATTCGGAAACCAGACAGTCCGACATCCATCAATTACTGCGTTGCTTCCTATTCCCCTTTAGGATTTTTTTATGACAATGCAGAATTTTTGAGCTACTCTTGATAACCCAAGTATAGTCCATGCAAATATGATTGTCAACAATTTCAACTTAATGTTAACAGCGGGAAAATAGTGCTTTCGTTTTTGCTAACAATCCACTATAATTATAATAAGTTTTTTGCTAACGGACAAAAGACATCCGTATAATTTTTTCTATTAATTAGTAAGGAAATGAAACATGCGAGAAATTGGCGGTATGTTCTACTATGAACCAAGCGTACCTATCGAAAACGGATACTTATTCTGAAAATTTTATGAGGTAAATATGCAGAAACAAAGAAAAACATCAAATACTACTACATCAGAAATTGTTCTTGAATCTCTGCGGGAGCAGATCATCAATGGAATCCTTCAGCCTCAAGAAAAACTGGTAGAGGCTGAAATTGCCCGGAAATTCGGACTCAGCCGAGGTCCTGTGCGCGAAGCACTCCGACAGCTCGCTGTCGAAGGTTTAGTCGATTACTGTCCTAACAAAGGATGTACAGTCGCACTGCTTTCTCCACAAGACGCTTATGAAGTCTTTTTTCTGCGCGGCAGCCTTGAAAAACTGGCAATCCAAAAAAGTAACTGCCTTCTTAGTGACTATAGTCTCATGATAATGGAAGCCAGTATTGAAGAATTTCGAAAGGCTATTCTCGAAGGCAATACTATGAAGGCTGTTCGTGCAGATGAGACATTCCACCTGCAGATCATTCGTTCTGCCCAGCTTAACCGACTGACCAAAATGTGGGAGCTGCTGAGTCCACTGAATGGTGCCATGTTCCTCTCGGTTCAAAATGCTAATCGCTTTGGACAGTTAAGCGGAGATGCTGAAACGCTTCAGAATGCCAAATGCTTAGAACCAAACACACCGGATCAAAATACCTCTTATAACGGAAGCGCTGCAGTATGGACACACCAATGTCTGTTGGAGGCCATCCGGATTAACGATCTCCAGACAACCTGTGATCTTCTGGATCAGCATTATGAAGAAACCGGCAGACGTGTATACAGACTTTCACTCATGAAAGAACAGAGCTTTTGATCCGTTTCATTAATAATGGTTTGAGGGGCAAACTTGAGGGTTTGGTTTGAAGGGTTCATAATATGTTTCTTTTGTCTTTTGGATCGACTTCATCACCAAGGATTTCTTTCATTTCATGTATAAGGATTATGCACAGTCCGTTTTTCATAAAACTTATTCTGTTTTTCAACTTCTGTGATATAATGCTTTATTATAATAATTCCCATGGACAAAATGAGGTGAACCAAGTGAAAAAGAAAACACTTGTGCCTCTTATCATTTTTTTACTGGGCATATGCCTTGTTAGTTTGATTGTATACAAAACAGACGCCCACGAAAAAGAGCAGAGACACATAACAGCACAATTAAACGTAGCCACCTATGGCGAACGAATAAAGAATGAAATTACAAATGGAATTGAGATCACAGATACCTTGAAGCAAATCTTAATAAGTGAAGATGGCGAAATCCATCAGTTTGAAACAATTGCAGGAAATCTTATGTCTGATTCTATTGAAAGTGTACAGCTCGCTCCTAATGGTGTTGTTACAGATATTTATCCGGCTAATGAAAAGGAGGCAGGTAAGATTGATTTGATCCATGATAAAGACCGCGGAAAAATTTCCTGTTACGCAAGAGACAACCATACAATCATTACGCAGGGCCCCTTCAAATTAAAACAGGGAGGATATGGAATTGCAGTCCGCAATCCCGTATACCTGAAAGATAAAAACGGACATGAGTATTTCTGGGGATTTACTATTGTTATCCTGCGTGTTCCGGATATTTTTTCAGATTCAATCAGTGCACTTTCAAGTTTTGGATACGAATACAAAATTTCAAAAACAGACGCTCCATGGAGTGATACTTATAAAGTGGTTTATCAATCAGATGGGCAAATAAATCATCCTGTTTCTTATACATTTACAATAGGAGATGAAAACTGGAAATTTGAAGTAACTCCTAAAAGTGGATGGAGAAATGCCACATTACTGATAATCATCATCGGAATATTTCTTACAATAAGCCTTCTCCTGTCAGTTCTTACCAGAGTATGGTTAGTAGCAAAAGAACATAAGAAAAAGTTTCAGATACTGGCGCGCACAGATTCTCTTACAAATATTTATAACCGCTATGGATTTGATGAATTTGCAGAAAAAATGATTCAAAAAAATCCAAAAGCACATTTTGTGGCTGCGCTCCTTGATATCGATGATTTCAAGTTTATTAATGATATCTATGGACATAATTACGGAGACAGGGCACTAAAGAATCTTGCAGACAGCATGAAGACTTTTTTCCCATCCGATGCATTACTTGGAAGAAATGGTGGTGACGAATTCTGCATTCTTTTACCAAATTGTACCTTTGCAGAAGCAGATATACAGCTGCAGAAATTCACCAAACTTCCTAAATCATTCTCATACCATGGTAAGGAACATGCATTTTATATTTCTCTAGGATATGCAGAATATCCAACATTTGCATCCAATCGTTCACAACTCATGCGCTGCGCAGATGCCGCTCTTTATGAAATAAAGCTTCATGGAAAAAATGGATGTATGGTCTACAGAGAAGGACTTCGGTCAGGTGCCCGCAAACAGCTTGGATTCGCATTCAAGGATATCGCGGAACATCTTCCAGGTGCATTCATCATATACAGAGCTGACAAAGAAGATGATGAACTATTTTTTGCAAATGATGAATTTCTTCATATGTCAGGATATAAAAATATAGATGAACTGTTCAGACTTACTAAGAAAAGTTTTCGCAACTTGATCCGGGAAGATGAACAGCAACAGATAGAATCAAGTATCTGGGAACAGATTGACAGTGGTAATGAAAATGACTATATTCACTTCCATCTTCGAAAAGCTGACGGAACTTATTTTTCTGTGCTTGATCATGGAAGAATTGTAGAGAACCCGCAATACGGAAAGGTATTTTACGTATTGTTCATGGATTGGAAAGATATGCATATTCGTTATAATGATAAATTCGCAAGATAATAAAATATTGCAAAAAAACAGAGCGTATGATCTATTTTCATACGCTCTGTTTCGCAGTTTTCTTTGCTGCTTGAGGATTTTGCAGGATTTCTGCTATATACACAATTCATTGGCAAAAATCTTGTAAAATTCTGAAAGTCGGTACAAATTTTTCATCGGATAACATTTCTTTTTCTTTATCTATGTTCTATCTGCCTTTTACAGTTTCTTCACAAACAGACAGCGAATTGCATTTAATATGGTGATAATCATAACACCTACATCAGAAAAGATTACTGGAACTTTATTTCATTTTTAATTCAACAAACTTTTGTTTATCTCGTTCTTAAGTTCATCTTTATTCTCGTATGTTCTCACTATCGGAATCGTACTCTGTCTGTTCTACATAATCTGCGGAACAGTCTCGTTTGTACGGATAAAAAAATAAACTGAGCCACGGCTGTTCCAACACGAAATCAGCCGTGGCCTTATTTATATCATTTCACTCTTTTTTGAAATAGAACAACACCACAGCAACAACTCAAATCGACTTAAAATTCCAGACTATTCGCATTCAGCAAGAAATACTTCATTCCCATGATGACAAAACCTTCATCATTTCTCCAAGGCTTTTTGCTGCCATTTACAATGACGATCTTCTTGAAAGAGTCCGGGATATTACGCAGAGAATTGAACTCCTGCGTCTGTTTTTCTTCCGAAGTCATGTCATATGCAACCTGGATATAGTATCTCTGGTTTCCTTGATTCACCACAAAGTCAACCTCCAACTGCTTGCGAACACGTTTGCCCTCTTTATCCTTATCGAAGATATCCACGACACCCACATCAACATTGTAGCCACGGATCAGCAGCTCGTTATAAACAATGTTCTCCATGATATGAGTAGGCTCCTGCTGTCTGAAATTCAGACGTGCATTTCTCAGTCCCAGATCAGTAAAGTAGTATTTCAGATTTGCACCGATATACTTTCTGCCCTTAATATCGTATCGGCTTGCCTTGGAAATCAAAAAGGCATCTGTCAAATGGTCGATATGCTTGGAGATGGTTTTATTAGCATAAGTCATCTGGCGCTCACTGGCAAAGGTATTGGCAATCTTTGAAGGGTTGGTCGGTGCGCCGATTGCAGATGCAAGCACATCAACCAGAATCCCAATCTCATCCACGTTCTGAATCTTATTTCTTTCAATAACATCCTTCAGATAGACATTTGCAAAGATGTTCTTCAGATAGTCCGCTTTCTGTCGTTCGCTCTGGAAACTTACGATCTGCGGCAATCCTCCGTAGATCATGTAGTCATCCCAGGCATCATCATAATCGCCGTCATAGACAGAATAAAACTCTGCAAAGGAGAGAGGGTAGATTCTAATCTCATCACCTCTGCCACGGAATTCGGTCACAATGTCGCTGGACAGGAACTTGGAATTACTTCCGGTGACATACACATCAATATTGCTCATGCGGAGCAGGCTGTTCAGCACTTCCTCAAATCGTGGCATGAACTGCACTTCATCCAAAAGGAGATAATACTTCCCGTCGTCTTTCATGGCATCCTTGATGTACTTGAAGCATACCTTGGGATCTCTTAATTCCTCGTTCTCAATACCATCCAATGCAATTTCAATAATATGATCAACATCAACGCCGTTCTCCAGTAAGTATCTCTTAAAGATGG